>Ga0302317_10000083_pt1 | contig 90545 bp, 79 predicted proteins | sample III_Palsa_N3_3_FD_200450 | JGI IMG/M metagenome (GOLD analysis project Ga0302317, IMG submission 200450) | Peat permafrost microbial communities from Stordalen Mire near Abisko, Sweden - III_Palsa_N3_3 | ecosystem: Environmental > Terrestrial > Soil > Palsa > Peat permafrost | place: Sweden...
GTCTCTGCCCGGACGGTCCGCGCACTGGCTCGCCGCTGCAGTTCCGTGATTTCGGTTTCGGTCAAGTTCATTGCACCCTCCATGGATACAATAATACTTCCTTTTTAAACGTTACACTCCACTAGTTGTTGATTTGCCCTGCAAGCAGGGCGCAACACGCAGAGCCTGGAGCCGTAGGTTGGGGTGAGCGCAGCGATGCCCAACATCACGCCCTAGGCCATGTTGGGCATCGCTGCGCTCACCCTAACCTACAAGTGCGTTGGCATCTCGCCCCTCATCGCAACCCTCTGCTTGCAGGGGCGGGCCGGGCGGGGTCGCTCTTTGCCCGGAAGATCAAAAGCTCCACCCCCTCCCAACCTCCCCCTGCGAGCAGGGGGAGGAGCAAAGCAGGCTGCTTTGTTCGCAATACCAGCCGAATCGAATCAGGCCAGATTGCTGGCCGCAAATTCCCAGTTCACCAGGTTCCAGAACGCTTCCACGTACTTCGGGCGGGCGTTGCGGTAGTCGATGTAGTAGGCGTGTTCCCACACATCGGTGGTGAACAGCGGCTTGTCGCTGCCGGTGATCGGGGTGGCGGCGTTGGAGGTGTTGACGATGCCGAGTGAACCGTCCGGACGCTGCACCAGCCAGGTCCAGCCCGAGCCGAAGTTGCCGGCGGCCGACTTGCTGAACTCTTCCTTGAACTTGTCGAATGAACCAAAGGCCTTGCTGATCGCGTCGGCGAGCTTGCCGCTGGGTGCGCCGCCGCCCTTCGGGCTCATCGAGTTCCAGTAGAACGTGTGGTTCCACACCTGTGCGGCGTTGTTGAACACGCCACCGGAGGACTTCTTGATGATGTCTTCCAGCGCGGCGTCCTGGAATTCTGTGCCTTCGATCAGCTTGTTGAGGTTGGTCACATAGGCCTGGTGATGCTTGCCGTAGTGATACTCCAGCGTTTCGGCGGAAATGTGCGGTTCCAGTGCATTTTTTTCGTAAGGAAGCGGAGGAAGTTCGATCGCCATGAGTGGCTCCTTAGCGGTGGCTGGGGAAGGGCAGGTCGGCGCAGCGGACGGCTGCCGACGGGTGACTGATACAATATCGGTCTGTCTGCATTGTAAAGATGAATCACGAACTATGGACATCAACGAGCAAATCCGTGCGACGCTGGCGGAACATCCCATCGTGCTTTTCATGAAAGGCACGCCGCAGTTCCCGATGTGCGGCTTTTCCAGCCGCGCGGCACAGGCACTGACTGAAGCGGGCGCCGAATTCCATGCGGTGAACGTGCTGGCCGATCCGCAGATACGTGCCGCGTTGCCGCACTTTGCGAACTGGCCGACGTTTCCGCAGCTGTTCATCCAGGGGGAACTGATCGGCGGCTGCGACATCATCGAGGATCTGAAATCCGCCGGTGAGCTGACCCGCATGGCCAGCGACGTGGCGGGGATGGCATCTTGATGGCACTGCCTGTTTCCCGATTGCCGGCTGGCTGGGTGCCGGCCGCCGATACCCTGGCCAATCGAGTGGTACTGGTGACCGGTGCCTACGGTGGCCTCGGCGGCGCCGTGGCGCGTGCAGCATCCAGCGCTGGCGCCACGGTGGTGATCACCGGCAAACGCAAACGCCAGCTGGAGCAGTTGTTCGACGCGATGGTTGCCGAGGGCCTGTCCGAACCGGTGATCCATCCGCTGGACATGGAAGTGGCCACGCCGCGCGAATACACCGCGTTGGCCGAAGGGCTGGAGCGCGATTTCGGACGGCTGGATGGCATCGTGCACACGGCGGCCAGTTTTACTGGGTTGACCCCGATCGCGATGCACAAGCCCGATGACTGGTTGCGTGCGCTACATGTCAACGTATCCGCGCCATTTGCGCTGACCCAGGCCTGCATGCCGCTGCTGACCAAGGCGAGCGACAGCTCGGTAGTGTTCGTGCTGGACGATCCCGAACTGCTGCAGCGCGCGCACTGGGGCGGCTACGGCGTATCCAAAGCGGCGCTGGAGCGGTTCGTGGCGATCCTGCATGAGGAAACCGACAACGGTCCGCTGCGCGCGCACGCCGTGCTGCCGGCGCCCATGCGTACGGCGTTGCGCCGACAGGCCTATTTCGGTGAGGACATCATGGCGCGGCCGTCACCGGAGGCCACCGCTGCTGCGATCATCTATCTGCTCAGCGCACAGGCGGCTGCTGCGCGTGGTGCCGTGCTGGACCTGCGTGCCGACTGAAAGGGGCGCATCGGCGTCGCCGATGCCGTGGTGAAGGAGTGCAGCGGCATCGCCGCTGCTCTAATGTGTAAGCGCACCGGCGTCGCTGGTGCGGTGATGGTCTCGCGGAAAGGGAGCTGAGATGCAAACGCAGATGACCACCCTGTCCGCAGGAATCATGTTGTTCCTGATCATGGACCCGCTGGGCAATATCCCGTTCTTCCTGAGCCTGCTCAAGGACGTGCCGCCCAAGCGCCGGCGCCGGGTGATGGTGCGCGAACTGCTTATCGCGCTGGGCGTCTTGCTGGCCTTCCTGTTTGGCGGCCAGCACCTGCTCCAGCTACTGCAACTGACGCCGGATTCGATCAGCATCGCTGGCGGCATCGTGCTGTTCCTGATCGGCATCCGCATGGTGTTTCCACCGGCGGACGGTGGCGGCATTTTTGGCAAGCCCGGCGAGGGCGAGCCTTTCATTGTGCCGATGGCGATCCCCGGCGTGGCCGGTCCGTCCGCGATGGCGGCGCTGCTGCTGCTGACCAATACCCAGCCCGTGCGTACCGCCGACTGGGTGATCGCGCTGTTGCTGGCATGGCTTGCCACCTCGATCATCCTGCTTAGCGCCACCTACCTGTTCCGTTGGCTCGGCGAAAGCGTGCTGACCGCGCTTGAACGGGTGATGGGCATGTTGCTGATCGCGCTGTCGGTACAGATGTTCATGGCCGGTGTGGCGTCATTTCTGCATCTGAAAGTTTGAAATAGTGACGACTTCGGAGTATCAGGTGATCGGCCTGTCATATTAGGCCGGCAAGATGGGGAAAATTCGAGGACGCAGTCATGCTCCATATCGAACAGAGCCTCACTGAACGCCTGCCCTGGCTGGCACAACATCCTGGAATCCGTCGCCCGATGGCGGGCATGCTCGGCCGGTTGGCCGACGAAGATGGTTTCAACCGCGTGCTGGAGCGGGTTGGCTTCGCCGAAGGTCTGGATTTCGTCGAACGCGTGCTGGATCTGCTGGGCACCAGTTATCACGTCAATCAACGCGAGCGCGAACACATCCCGGTGGATGGGCCGCTGCTGGTGGTGGCGAATCACCCGTTGGGCATGCAGGACGCACTGGCATTGTTGCAACTAGTGAGCTCGGTGCGCAGTGATGTGCGCATTCTGGGCAACGACTGGCTGGCGGTGGTTCCGCCGTTGCGCAAGTTGCTGTTGCCGGTGGACGTGTTTGGCAACGGTGCGACGTCGCGCCTGCGCGGCATCTATCGCGCATTGGATAACGGCGAGGCGCTGATCGTATTTCCCGCGGGCGAAGTGTCGCGCGTGGGTGCCTCGGGCGTGCGCGATGGGCGCTGGTCGGATGGTTTTGCACGGCTGTCCATGCGCAGCAAGGCAGCGGTGTTGCCGGTGCATGTCGCCGCGCGCAATTCAGCGATGTTCTATGGCTTGTCGATGCTGGCCAAGCCGCTGAGCACGGCGATGTTGCCGCGCGAAGCGGTGGCGCCGGGCAAGCGTCGGATCGGTTTCAGCATCGGCGCCTTGGTCAGTGTCGAAGAACTCGAGCAGCGCAGTGGTGGCTCGTCCGTGCAGGCCGCCAAATTGATGCGGCGGCACGTCTACCGGGTCGGCCAGCATCGTGGCCCGATCTTTGGCGGACAGGCACCATTGGCACATCCGGAGCCGGCCGAACGGGTCGCCGCCGAACTCATGCAGGCTGAGAAGCTGGCCGATCTCAATGACGGCAAGCAGGCATGGTTGTTCAAGGGTGCGCTCGACAGCGTGGTCATGCGCGAAATCGGTCGGCTGCGCGAACTGACTTTCCGCAAGGTAGGCGAGGGCACCGGCGCACGTCGTGATCTGGATGCCTACGATCCGCATTACGAACATCTGGTGCTGTGGGACGCCAGGGCGCTGCGCATCGTGGGTTCCTACCGGCTCGGCCATGGCGGGCAGCTGATTGCCGCACGCGGCATGTCCAGCCTGTATACCTCCAGCTTGTTCAATTACTCGCCAGCACTGGAGTCGCGACTGGCGCAGGGGCTAGAGCTGGGGCGTAGTTTCATCGCGCCAGCGTACTGGCGGACACGCGCGCTGGATCAGCTGTGGCAGGGCATTGGCCTGTATCTGCAGCGGCATACCGAGCTGCGCTACCTGTTTGGTCCGGTCAGCATGTCGGTTGGCCTGCCGCGCGAAGCACGGGAATGGATTGCGCTGGCCCATCAGCATTATTTCGGCGCGCCCGGCCTGGCCGAAGCACGCCAGCCGTTCGTGATTTCGCCTTCGATGATCGAGTTGGTGCGTCATTCGCTGGAAGGTCTGGATGCCCAGCAGGGTCTGGGCAAACTCAAGCATCACCTCGATGCTCTGGGCGTCAGCTTGCCGGTGCTGTACCGCCAGTATGTCGATCTGGTCGAAACCGAAGGCGTGCAGTTTCTCGACTTCGGCGAGGACCCCGGCTTTTCCGGCTGCGTGGATGGGCTGGTGATGCTGGATCTGGCCAATCTCAAGCCGGCGAAGCGGGCGCGTTATCTGGGCAAGGCGGGCTAGCGGATCAATTTGGCTACGGGCATCGTTTTTGCGATCTGACAAGGGCCTGTTGCAAGGCGCGCGAAGCGCCACGCGATTAGGGCGTCTGTTGCGCCGAATTGCTCAGGCGTCCGCGGCGACCGGGCCAGATTTATGCGTTGCCGATTTGCGCCGATCCACTAAATGGAATCGAGCTGTGACGCGGCTTGGCGGGGTGTTTTTGAAGCAGCATCGGAGCAGAAATCCGCGCCACTTTCACGCTGACTTAATTAGGTGGAATGTTTGTAAATTTATTGTAAAATTAGCGTGTAATGATGGAACTTCGCGTCGTCGAGAGGTTGGGGAGCGCTCGAGATTGGCTTTGCTGGAACTGGTTTCCTTCGCAGAGCCTTACAAGGCTGCGCCTCGACCCGAGTTTGACGGTTTGCGCTTATGGCGCGCTACGCGATGTATGGGGCAGGTGAGGTGCTTGCAACGGCTGTCACGCCCCGGTTCCGGTTAACCAATTCATTCCTCCATAGAGAATAAGTCCCAATGAAGCGAACCCACCTTTCTGCGGCGATTGCGCTGGCCTGTTTCATGAGCACCGGCGTGGTCATGGCACAAAGTGCCGCGGATCAGTCCGCGGCGGCTCAGACAACGACCACCAAGCCCGAGCAGCGTGCCAGCGCCTCCAGCACCTCGAACACGACGACCTCGAACGACACCAAGCGTGTACAGCAGCTGTCGACCGTGCAGGTCCAGGCCCAGTCGCTGTCGCTGGGTGGCGGCTTGATGTCGGTGCAGACCGCGCCCAAGGCGGTGTCGACGATCACCCGTGACGCCATCGAAAAGGCCAGCCCGGGCAGCAACTTCACCCAGATGATCTCCACGATCCCGGGTGTGAATTCGGCAACCGACGACATCACCGGCCTCGCCAATGGCCACTACAGCATGCGCGGTTACGACTCCTCGGATATCGGCATGACGGTCAACGGCGCGCCGATTACCGATACCGGCAGCTATTCGGTGTACGCCACGGAATACGGCGACAGCGAGAACATGGGCGACATCACGGTGCTGCAGGGCATTCCTGATATCGACATGCCCGACGGTGGCGCCAGCGGCGGCCATATCGGCTGGGCCACGATCGATCCTTCGCATCAGGCTGGCGTGGATTTCACCCAGAGCGTGGGCAGCAATGACTACCGCCGTACCTTCCTGCGCCTGAATACCGGTGACACCGGTCCGGTGCGCTCCTGGCTGTCGTACTCGGACAACACTGCCGACATGTGGCGCAGCCCGGGCACCCTGGACGTGAGCAAGGTGGACGGCAAGTCGATCTGGACGATTGACGACAACAACTCGATCAGCGCGTCGTTGCAGTACAGCCGCCAGAGCAACTTTGAATACGAGACCGTCAGCAAGTCACAAGTCGCGCAGGATGGTTACTACACCGGTTACAACCCTGGCTGGATTCCGCTGGCTGGCCTGAGCGGTACGAAACTCAAATCGGCCGCTACCACCGACGAAAGCTATTATGGGCTGCACACCAACCCGTACCGCAGCTACGTATTCAGCATGGATGGCGAGTTCAAGCTCAGCGATAGCCTGCACCTTTCAGTCATTCCGTATTTCGAATACGGCAACGGCGGCGGCGGTGGCGGTGCGTTGGCTCAGGAAAGCAACTCGCCTACGGATAAGTACCTCTATGCCAATATCGATCTCAATGGCAACGGTACGGTGACCAACAGCACCAAGACCAACTTCTCCGGTGGCACCGTCTATTCGTACAGTTCGGCGCTGACCTATCGTCCGGGTGTGGTGTTCAAGTTCAACCAGGACTTCGGCCTCAACAACAGCCTCGAATATGGTTTCTGGTACGAGCGTTCGCGCAAGAGCCAGGCCGACACGTACGGCCTGTTGGATCCGCAGACCGGCACGCCCGACGACGTGTGGAGCAACTCCAGCTACCTGCTTTACCCGAACGGCTTGCCGCAGAAGTATTACGACGAATACACCAATACGGAGACGAAGAAAGGCTTCGTCACCGACAACTGGACGCCTAACGACCAGTGGACGCTCACCGCTGGCGTGAGCTATCTGTTCGCCAACCGCACCGGCTTCAGCTACGACTACCCGGGTTCCACCACGCAGGTTTACGACAGCTTCGACAACAACTGGCACAAGTTCCTGCCGATGGCGGGCATCAAGTTCCAGCTGGATGATCACAACCAGTTCTACATCGGCAGTGGCAAGACGTTCCGCGTGCCCTCGAACACGGTCGCGATCCTCGATGTGCTCTCTGGCGTGGCCAACTCCAATCCGGAAACGTCGTGGAATACCGACCTCGGCTGGCGCTATTACGGCGATGCCATCTCGGCCAGTGCCGACATCTATCACAGCAACTACTTCAACAAGCAGGAAGCTGCGTACGACCAGAACGGCAATGAGTACTACACCACCATCCCGCACATGGACATGCAGGGCTTCAACAGTGAAGCCAGCTGGAAGTTCGCGCCGAACTGGACGGTTTACACCTCGTATACCTACACCCAGGCCAAGATCGTGGGCAATCTGGATGGCGGTCTCGGCAATCAGAACAACGATGCTCTTCTCGCCGAGGGCATCCCGGCCATCTATCTGACCAATGGCAGGACCATGCCGGATACGGCACGCAACATCGGCAACCTGAGCCTGGGCTACGACGACAGCCACCTGTGGGCCACGCTGAATGCGCGTGCGACCAGTTCGCTCTACGGCGATTACATGAATACCGAAAAGGTGGGCGGCTTCACCACGCTCAACTTCAGCGGTGGCTATCGCTTTGGCGATTGGGACTGGCTGAAGAAGCCGTACATCAAGCTCAATGTCGACAACCTGGCAGATCGCCGTGCGTTCTCGTACGTGGGATCGGCGCAGCTGCTGGCGACATCGGCTGCGGCTCAGTACCCCAGCCTGTATGCGTCGACGCCTTACTACGGACTGCTGCAGCCGCGGGCTTACGTGGTCACGTTCGGCGCTTCGTTCTTCTGATGGACACTGTCCGGCATCGCCCTGGCGACGCCGGACAGGATGGAAGCATTGCCAGTTAGACTAGTTGCACTCCAATGCCCCGCAGCCCAGGCCGCGGGGCATTTTTTGTGGATGACATAAACGGTGGGCAGAGGCTTATTCAATCTTTAATTGAAGGTCGCACCGCCGCTGGTCGCCCTTGGCAGCGCCAGCGCTGTGCGCTTGACCCTGCCGGACCGGCGCGTAAAGCTAGTCGGTCAGCCCATGAGTAATAGCGACGAATGCACGCCGCAAAAAAGCGGTCAGGAGAATAATTCGAATGAGCAACACGAACACGGTTTCGCGCAGCACGTCCCCCACCGTCAGCGCGCGCATCTCGCCCGTCGGTGGTCTGGATATTCTTTCCCGCAGTGAGGTCGCGCGGTTGCGCGGCGCCAGCGATTCGGGCCTGCATGCGCTGCTGTGTCGCTGTGCGCTGGCGGTGTTGACCTCGGGCAGTGTCAGCGACGATCCGCGGGCCATCCTCGAGCAGTATCCGGATTTCGATATCCAGGTATTGCAGCAGGATCGCGGCATCAAGATCGAACTCACGCATGCGCCAGCGCAAGCATTTGTAGACGGCCAGATCATCCGCGGCATCAACGAGCTGCTGGTCGCCGTGGTGCGCGATATCGTCTACGTGGCGACGCAGCTGGAGCAGACCGGCGTCGATCTGGACACTCCGGCCGGGCTGACTCAGGGCGTGTTCGAGATCCTGCGCAATGCGCGCATCCTGAAGCCGAATATCGACCCCAACCTGGTGGTGTGCTGGGGCGGCCACTCGATAGCACGCGAAGAGTACGACTACACCAAGCTGGTCGGTTATCAGCTGGGCCTGCGCGGACTCGACATTTGCACCGGTTGCGGCCCCGGCGCGATGAAGGGGCCGATGAAGGGCGCGACCATCGCGCATGCCAAGCAACGTCGGCGCAACAACCGCTACATCGGGATCACCGAGCCGGGCATCATTGCCGCCGAGTCGCCGAACCCGATCGTCAACCATCTGGTGATCATGCCGGACATCGAGAAGCGGCTCGAAGCGTTCGTGCGCATGGGCCACGGCATCATCGTGTTTCCCGGCGGTGTCGGTACCGCTGAGGAGATCCTCTACCTGCTGGGTATCCTGCTGCATCCAGACAACGCCGGTACCCCGTTCCCGCTGATCTTCACCGGACCGAAGCAATCGGCGGCCTATTTCGAGCAGATCGACCAATTCCTGCGGCTAGCGCTGGGCAACGACGTAGCGCAGCATTACCAGATCATCGTGGATGATCCGGCCGCAGTGGCGCGCACGATGGTCAAGGGCATCGACAAAGTGCGTCACAACCGGCTGGACACCAAGGACGCGTTTTTTTTCAACTGGGCGCTGCAGATTCCGCTGGCGTTTCAGACCCCGTTCCAGCCCACGCACGAAGCAATGCGCGCACTGCAGATTCGCCACGATCGTCCGCAGCACGAATTGGCCGCGGATCTGCGCCGTGCGTTCTCCGGCATCGTCGCTGGCAACGTGAAGGAAGAGGGCGTGCGGGCGATCGAGAAGTTTGGTCCGTTCGATATCGACGGCGACCCGGACATCATGCGCGCGCTGGACAAGCTGTTGCAGGCGTTCGTCCAGCAACACCGGATGAAGCTGCCCGGCGGCGCTGCGTATGTGCCGTGCTATCGAGTGCGTACGGCCTGAAAAATATGCGGCGATCTGCGCTCAATGGCTTGACAGCTCGCCGCACCAAAGACAAACTACGCAGCTCACGCCCGAATAGCTCAGCTGGTTAGAGCACTTGACTGTTAATCAGGGGGTCGCTGGTTCGAGTCCAGCTTCGGGCGCCACATGCAGGTTTCAAAACAGCTCCACCGTCTCGCGAAACCGAGAGAACCCCGCCAAGGCGGGGTTTTTCATGTCTGGGACATCTAAAGTCGTCACTGTGGGCTACCCCGTGCGAGAACTGGCCGATTCCATGGCAGTTTGGGATGAGTCGAAACAGGCCGTTATACGTAAGCATGCCCCTACCCATAGCCAGGTTTACGCAAGCCATGCCAGAAGAAATCGAGGTCGATACCGACAAGCTGCAGGAGGCGATTGCCGATGAGGCTGAGCGCAAAAGCGACAACCTGCCTCGTGTCATTGCGCTCAGTACGGCACTGTTCGCGGCGCTGGCGGCGATTGTCGCCCTGCAGGCGGGCAGCACGGTAAACGAAGCCCTGGTCTTCAAGAACGAGGCTGCGATCCAGCAGGCCAAAGCCTCGGATACCTGGACGTATTACCAGACCAAAGGGATCAAGGCAGCGATGGCCCGCAGCGCGCGCGAGCCCTGGCTGGCACAGGACAAGACACCTCCGGCGAACCTCGCCGAGGAGGAAGCGCACTATCTCGCGGAGCAACGCGAACTGAAGGTCCAGGCGATGGCCTTCGAGCACGAGCGTGACGTGAAGTCAGCCGAAGCCGATCACATGCTGCACCAGCACGATCGTCTGGCTGAAGCGGTAGCGTTTCTGCAAGTCGGCATTGCGTTGGGTGCGGTGGCGGCACTTACCCACAAACGCCCGGCGTGGTGGGCCTCGCTGGCGTTGGGACTGATCGGTGGCCTGCTATTCGCTTACGCGTTTTTCGGGGTGCACTGAGTCTGCGTCTGTTTGCACGGGTGTTGCAGCAATCGTCTAGCCCTTTGGCTCATTTGACCGTGTGCAATCCGCGGCCTCCTTCGCGGTAGCTGAAGCGCTGCGGATGCGGCCGGGGTTGGAGACCGCTACGGTCAGCGCGTGATCTGTGCTGCCTTGCTGACAGAACACCAAGGTGAGGTTGCTGCCGCTGGCGCTGCCATCAGGGCGAAAGCGCACGAAATGGCGACCGACCGTGCCCTGGATGGTCAGGTTGCTGCCGTAACCGCGGCCGACATAGAGAGGCCCGTGCGTCGGTTGATTGTCGCTATCGCCGTCCTGGAACAGCAGCCAGCCGGTCTCCCAACGGATATCGTCACTGCAACGGCCGCCATCGAGACTAGGGCAGAGCAGCGTGCGTTTGCCGGTGGTGATGGCGGTCTCGCGGGCATGTTGCAGGGCTGCGATGAAGTCCGTCTGGGCGATCTGCACCGGATTACGCATCAACAACGTTCGCATCGACGGCACGGCCACGCCGGCAAGTGTGCCGATGATGGCGAGCAGCATGAGCTGCTCGATCAGGGTCGTGCCTTGTTGCCTGGGATGACACCTGGCAGGCTGCCGCAGGGCCATGGCGCCGCTCCTGCGTTGCCCGGGCAGACCATGCTAGGCGACTGGCGTGGCGCGCCCAGCAGCCGCACGATGGCATCGCTGTGGGTATCTGCTGACACCAGCTGTCAGCAGTGCCGATTTAAAATGGGGCATCGCACCCACATGTGTCATCAATGACTGACCGCTTCGAACTCGTATCCCCCTACCAGCCCGCCGGCGATCAGCCGCTGGCGATCCAGCGTCTGGCCGAGGGCTTTGAGGCTGGCCTGGCTGCGCAGACCCTGCTTGGCGTCACCGGCTCAGGCAAGACCTACACGATCGCCAACGTGATCCAGCAGGTGCAGCGGCCGACCATCGTGCTGGCGCCCAACAAGACGCTGGCGGCGCAGCTGTACGGCGAGTTCAAGGAGTTCTTTCCGCACAATGCGGTGGAGTATTTCGTCAGTTACTACGACTACTACCAGCCGGAAGCCTATGTGGTGGCGTCGGACACCTTCATCGAGAAAGACGCCTCGATCAACGAGCATATCGAGCAGATGCGGCTGTCGGCGACCAAGGCGCTGTTGTCGCGGCGGGATTCGATCATCGTCGCCACCGTGTCGGCGATTTATGGCCTGGGCAATCCAGAGGATTACCTGTCGTTGCGGCTGATCCTGGCCAAGGGTGAGCGCATCGACCAGCGCAAGCTGATCCATCAGCTGACCGAGTTGCAGTACACCCGCAACGAGATGGAATTGCGCCGCGGTACGTATCGTGTGCGTGGCGAAATCATCGACGTGTTTCCGGCCGAATCGGAAGTCGAGGCGCTGCGCATCGAGCTATTCGACGGTGAAGTGGAGAACCTCGCGCTGTTCGATCCACTCACCGGCGAGACGATCCGCAAGGTGCAGCGTTACACGGTGTATCCGCGCACGCACTACGCGAGCACGCGCGAGAGCGTGCTGAACGCGATCGAGACGATCAAGCCCGAGTTGAAGGAGCGGATGGACCAGTTGTACAAGGACAACAAGCTGGTCGAAGCGCAGCGGCTGGATCAGCGCACCCGCTTCGATATCGAGATGATGGCCGAGGTTGGCTACTGCCAGGGCATCGAGAACTACTCGCGGCACCTCACCCGGCGCGCACCCGGCGAGCCGCCGCCGACGTTGTTCGACTACCTGCCGGCTGACGGCTTGCTGGTGGTGGACGAGTCCCACGTCACCGTGCCGCAGCTCGGTGCGATGTACAAGGGCGACCGTTCGCGCAAGGAGACGCTGGTGGAATTCGGCTTTCGTCTGCCGTCGGCGATGGACAACCGGCCGTTGAAGTTCGAGGAATGGGAGCAGCGCGTACCGCGCGCCATCTACATCTCTGCCACGCCCCGAGCCTATGAGCTGGACAAGTCCGGTGAGGCCGTGGTCGAGCTGCTGGTGCGCCCCACGGGCCTGGTCGATCCGGAAGTGGAGGTGCGCCCGGTGCGTACCCAGGTCGATGATTTGCTCGGCGAAGTCCGCAAGCGCACAGCGATGGGCGACCGCGTGCTGGTCACCACGCTGACCAAACGGATGGCCGAGAACCTTACGGAATATTTGTCCGAGCAGGACATCAGGGTCCGCTACCTGCACTCGGATATCGAGACCGTCGAGCGCAGCGAGATCATCCGTGATCTACGCCTGGGCGAATTCGACGTGCTGGTCGGCATCAACCTGCTGCGCGAAGGGCTGGACATGCCCGAGGTGTCGCTGGTGGCGATTCTCGACGCCGACAAGGAGGGTTTCCTGCGCTCCACCGGCTCGCTGATCCAGACCATGGGGCGCGCGGCGCGTAATGTGCGCGGCAAGGCGATCCTGTACGCCGATACGGTCACCCGCTCGATGCGTGCGGCGATGGACGAAACCGAACGCCGTCGCGAAAAACAGATCGCCTGGAACCTGTCACAGGGCATCACCCCGACCACGGTCGTGCGGCGGATCGCCGACATCATGGAAGGTGCGCGCAGCGAGGCGGGCAATCGCCGCGGCAACAAGCCGTCACGCAGCCGTGCTGTAGCCGAGAAGGCTGCCGATTACGCCGCGCTCAATCCACAGCAGGCGGCGGGCATGCTGAAGAAGCTGGAGGCGCAGATGTATAAGCACGCGCAAAACCTGGAATTCGAGGACGCCGCCCGGTTGCGCGATCAAATCCACCAGCTGCGCGAACAGGCGCTCATGCGCTGAGATCCTGAACGGGCTCCGAGAGCCCGCCAGTGGCGCCGAGCCCGCGATCCGCTGCCAATGAGGCGGGATGTTGTCGTGCGTCCCCCGCTCCCGTATAATTCGCTGCTCGCGAGGGCAACCGAAGCGAAACGGGCAGTTAGCTCAGCGGTAGAGCACTTCCTTGACATGGAAGGGGTCACAAGTTCGATCCTTGTACCGCCCACCAATTCGAACAAGCAAAAGGCCATCCTCCGGGGTGGCCTTTTTGCTTTTGCAGCCCTTGCTCCCGCCCTGCATGCAGGGAGGGGTTGGGGTGGGGTCGCTCTTTGCCGCAAGCCAAGAGCAAAAGCACCCCCTCCCAACCTCCCCCTGCACGCAGGGGGGGGAGCAGACCGAACCATGACACTTTCCCCGCATTCTGAGATGCTGTGGCGCAAAGGGGCCTTGGGGGGGATGGATGACTGCGGACGCTTTCCTGATCGCAATGACGATCATCTTCAGCGTCCCGTTCCTGATCTGGCGGTTGGGTCGCACCGACTATTACGCGCCTCTGGTCGTCGTGCAGATCATCACCGGCATCCTGCTCGGTCCGGGCATCCTCGGCGCTATTTTCCCGAGTTATTACCACACAGTGTTCAATCCCCCGGTCATTCAGGCACTCAATGGAGTGGCTTGGTGGGGGGTCATGGTGTTCGTATGGATAGCTGGCATCGAACTGGACTTGAAGGCGGTCTGGGTCGAGCGACGCGAGTGCGGCACGACGGCAGGCCTTGCGCTGTGCGTTCCGCTGTTGTTCGGATGTGCCGCGGCGATTGGCCTTCTGGCCTGGCGCGATGGCTGGATGGGCATCGCTGCGACGCCCTGGCAGTTCGTGCTCGGCGTGGGTATGTCATGTGCCGTGACAGCGCTGCCGATCCTTATCCTGCTGATGGAGAAGCTCGGTATCCTGCGCGAGCCATTGGGTCAGCGCGTACTGCGTTATGCCAGCCTTGACGATCTGGCGATATGGGCCGTACTCGCGCTCATCCTGCTCGACTGGCAGCGGGTTGGAACTCAGGTCGGGTTCTTGTTGTTGTTCGCACCAGTGGCGTGGGGAATCCGCCGATTGATGGTGTGGATGCCGGAATCGGACCGCTGGTATGTTGGGCTGATCTGGCTGGCTGGCTGTGGTTATGCGGCTGATCGATCGGGTCTGCACTACATGGTCGGTGCTTTTCTTGCCGGTGCCGTGCTCGATCGGCAATGGTTCAATCAGGATCGGATGGACCTGCTTCGCCGGCATGTCCTTTTGGTGATCATGCCCGTATTTTTCCTGTCGACCGGGCTTCGGACCAACTGGAATGTGGGGGGAGCCTCAGTGTTTATTGCTGCGCTGGTGCTGCTGTTGGCATCGGTGGGCGGCAAGCTGGCTGGTGTGCACATCGCGGGCCGGATGTTGGGCTGGGCGAATGGCGACGGGTGGATTATCGGCTGGCTGCTGCAAACCAAGGCCCTGATCATGATCATCTTCGTCAATATCCTGCTGGATCGAAATCTCATCTCTGGCGCCACGTTCACCGCCCTGCTGCTGATGGCCGTTGCCAGCACCATGCTGACGGTACCCATCGTCAGTCCACGCCTGACCTGGGCAAAGCGACCACCGCCTTACTCCTAGGCAACCGTCGCAAAACTGGCCAATGAGCGAAACAAGGTCGCAGCGACTCGGCTTGGTTGAACTCGTGGAAGTGCATTCTGCGCGCTGACGATCACATGTATTCTTGGCAGCCTGTCAGCACGGCACGGTGGCAGGCAGCGCCGTTGCCGGGTTGGCTCCCTGTCCCGCCTGCCAGTGAATCGAGTTCATGCAATCCATTGAAACCCTGATCAACGACGCGTTCGAGCGTCGCAACGAACTTGGCTCGACCGAGATCGATACCCATCTGCGCCCAGCCATCGGCCAGGTGCTCGACCTGCTCGAATCCGGCGAACGCCGCGTCGCCGAGCCCGATGGCCATGGCGGCTGGACGGTGAACCAGTGGTTGAAGAAAGCAGTACTGCTGTACTTCCGTATCAACGACAACCAGGTGGTCGACGGCGGCCCGGCGCTGGCGTTCGACAAGGTGCCGCTGCGCTTCGGCCATGGCAATGACCATGAGCTGCAACAGCTCGGTGCACGCGTGGTGCCCGGTGCGCTGGTGCGTCGCGGTGCGCACATCGCCAAAGACGCCGTGCTGATGCCGAGCTACGTGAATATCGGTGCGCACGTGGGCGCCGGGACGATGGTCGATACCTGGGCTACGGTGGGCTCCTGCGCGCAGATCGGCGCAGGCGTGCACCTATCCGGTGGCGTCGGCATCGGCGGCGTGCTGGAGCCGCTGCAGGCGAACCCGACCATCATCGAGGACAACTGCTTTATCGGCGCGCGTTCCGAAGTGGTCGAGGGCGTGATCGTGGAGCAGGGTAGTGTGATCGGCATGGGTGTATTCCTCGGCCAGTCCACCCGCATCTACAACCGCGCCACCGGCGAAGTCAGTTACGGTCGTGTGCCTGCCGGCAGTGTCGTGGTGGCCGGCAACTTGCCGGCGAAGGACGGCACGCACAGCCTGTACGCGGCGATCATCGTCAAGCAGGTGGACGCGAAGACGCGCAGCAAGACCGGCATCAACGAGCTGCTGCGGAGCGCCGAATGAGCGTCACCCTCTATGGCCTGCCCAACTGCGACACCTGCAAGAAAGCGCGCAACTGGCTCGCTCGTTTCGAAGTGGAGCACGTGTTCGTCGACTACCGTGCCAACCCGGTGCCAGCAGCCACGCTGAAAGTCTGGGCGCAGCAGCTTGGCGGCTGGGAGAAATTGGTCAACAAGGCCGGCACCACCTGGCGCAACCTGCTTCCGCAGCGCAAGAGCCCGGGCAGCGATCCGGAGTGGACGTTGCTGCTGAAGGAATATCCCGCGCTGATTCGCCGACCGGTCGTGCTGCAGGCTGACGGCACGGTAAGCGTGGGTTTCACCGACAACGGGTTCAAGAAGCTGTTTCTGCCATGAATCAAAGCGACGTCCTCGAGCTTGCCATCGACCTGATCCGCCTGCGTTCGGTGACGCCGGAGGATGCCGGCTGTCTGACGCTTATCGGTGAGCGCCTCGCACAGGCAGGGTTTCGCGTGGAGCACCTGCGCTATGGCGAGGTGGACAACCTGTGGGCGACGCATGGCGGCGATGCTTCATCGGGGCAGAGCCCCACGCTGGCCTTCCTTGGCCACACCGACGTCGTGCCAAGTGGGCCGGAAGCGGCATGGCAGAGTCCGCCGTTCGATCCGACCATTCGGGATGGCCGTCTATACGGCCGTGGTGCGGCTGACATGAAGGGTTCGGTGGCAGCGATGGTGGTGGCGCTGGAGCAGTTCGTTACCGCGCATCCGCAACATCGCGGTCGCGTGGGTCTGCTGCTGACGAGCGACGAGGAGGGGCCGACCAATCTCGACGGCGTGCGCAAGGTCGTGGAGCACTTCCGTGCTACCGGCGAGCGCATCGACTGGTGCGTGGTGGGTGAGCCATCCTCGAAGGAAAAATTAGGTGACCTGATTCGAGTCGGTCGGCGTGGTTCGCTATCCGGCACGCTCAGCGTGCACGGGGTGCAGGGCCATGTGGCGTATCCGGAAAAGGCGCTGAACCCGATCCATGCATTCGCGCCCGCGCTGGTGGAACTCGCCGCTGAGCGCTGGGACGAAGGCAACAGCGATTTCCCACCGACGTCGTTCCAGATTTCCAACCTCAACGCGGGGACTGGCGCGAACAACGTGATACCCGGCGAGCTTCAGGCGCTGATCAACTTCCGCTATTGCACGGCCAGTCGTGCAGAAGATCTGCGTGCTCGCACCGAGGCAATCCTTCATCGCCACGGCCTGGATTTCGCGTTGCAGTGGAATCTCTCCGGTGAGCCGTTCCTCACCCCGCCCGGCGGTGTGCTGCGCGAGACGGTAGTCGCGGTGTGCCGCGACCTCTGCGGTATCGATCCCGAACAGAGCACGGGAGGTGGTACCTCCGACGGCCGTTTCATCGCGCCGATGGGCGCCGAGGTGGTCGAGCTTGGCCCGATCAACGCGACGATCCACAAGGTCGATGAATGCGTGGCGGTAGCGGACCTGGAGAAGTTGCCGGCGTTGTATCAGGCGATCTGCGAGCGACTGTTGGGCTGAGCGGGCGATAAGGGCGGGTCGATCACAGCTTGCTGTGCTCAACCTGCCGCTCGCGTTGCATCAGGGTCCATTCCGCGTGTTCGGTGAGTGCTGCATCGCCGAGTGAGAGCAGGATTTCGCGCTGCTGGATGGGATCGTTCGTGCTATCCAGCGCGGCGCGGGCGCTGGTGAAGATGCGCTGCATGAAGCGGTACTGCCGGATCAATTCCTTGTCGGCCTTGCGATAGGCGTACGCCTCGCGCACCGCAGCGATGATGGACAGCACCGCCATGATCATCACCAGCACGGTCTTGGCGTCCTGCGAAAGTGCGAACACGAACACCGCAAGAAACACGCTGATGGTGACGCCGCCCCACAGGCTGATCGATCCGATCGCTTCGGTAATATGGTGCACGCCAGTGCGCTCTACGGTCTTGCGTTCGTAGTAATGCAGCTGGCCTGATTTTCCGGATTCGCCGACCCATTCCGCGATGACGCTCGCCAGCGCCGCTGGCGTGGGTTCCATCGGCGTGTTCGATGGGGACAATCCCGCCGCGCGCATCACGTTACGGATCCAGCCCAATTCGATATTCTGCTTTTGCAGAAAGTTGTCATGCGCAAACTCATGATCACTGCTCGCGGTAATGCCTGCCCGTCGCCAGTACGACTGTATCCGCAGGCCCTCCGCCAAGGCGCGGTAGTCCAGGTATTTGCGATGCCAGCCGCGACGACGGGCGAGTACGGCAACGAAGCCGCCGCTCGCGAACAGCAGCAGAAACAAATAGATCAGATAGTCCTGTTGCGTCAGATGCGCATAGAACGTGAACGCAATGCCCATCAGTGCCGCGATGACGTAGGTCAGGCGCATCGCCATCAGCACGCGCCGCTGGAAATGCATCGCCAGCCAGTCGGCCGCATGGAACAGATGATCGATGATCACCGTGGCATTGGATTGTGCGTCCTGGCGAGCGTGTGCTGCGGCCTCGATATCCTCAGCATACCTGTCGCACTCGGCATTGAACTCGGCCATGCGGGCGAACATCAGCTGGAATTCCTCGGGCATGTCGTTATCGGCCGTATCGACAGTGCGCCATAAAGTCTGCAGCGGTAGCAGACCTGTGGCCACGGTAGCGTCGGCGCCACTGCGCGAGCAAACGATGTGATACAGCAGGCTCTCGTCGCCACCGCCGAGTACATGGCGCGTATCCCGACGCCGATCGATCAAGCCGGGCATTGTGCCGCTCAGGTGGTATTTCACGATCTGTGCGGTGCCGCCGAGCCGGCCGGTCTCCTTGCCGTCCCAGATCGCCAGCAGGATGTGGCAGTGACTGGCGATATACACGCCAGCCTTGGCGTATTGACGATCGCGCGCCATGCCGGGGGCACCGATCGCCAGCCGCGATTGCCCCATGATTTGTGGCAGCCGCACGATCTCGGCCTGGCTGCATAGCTCATCGAAACTTGCGCGTACGACAGGGTCGGCAAAGTCATCGACGTAAAGCTCTCGCGGCAATGGCAGCGGTGCGACCAGGCGTGCTCCAGCGGCGAGCCCTTCCTGCGCGACCAGTTGATCGCCACCCTCGGCCAAAGCCGACAGCACGACCAGCGGAAGCTCGGGGAAATCGCGTTTGAGCTGGGCAAAGAAATCCCGCACGCGCTGGCGGATCGGCTCCATCTCGTGCGCGGGGATATTGCGGTGACTGGTTACGCCAACAACCAAGGGAGTCATGCCGGCTTCCTGGGGAGGAGGAACATCCACGCGGGGCAGCGTACAGCCCCACGAACCCGTGCTCCAGAGGAGGTCACTGAGGCTGCCTCCCGAGGTATCCGAACGAGCTTCGCTTGACGCACGTACCGGTGTTTACGCAGGCACGGACTAGTTATTTTTTATCCTCGGCTCAGCCGTGGGACTGGGGGCGTGAGTCCCGCCATCATCCGGTTCCGAGTCGGGTCCGCGCTCGGCTTCGTCGTTCTCGTCTTCCGACAGAGGATCCTGATTTTCATTGCCGATCATTGCCATGATGGTCTCCGGAAATAGTGGAGTCAGTGACTGTGGGGTGTGCCCGCGTTCTTGCATCGACGAACGCTAATTATTTTTAATCCTGGGGTTCGTGTTTTGAGCTGCAGCCGACAACGCTGTTGTCGAATAAACCGTACCGCCAATCCGGGCGCGCAGGATGTAGGCCCAGGTTCCTGCAGTGTCGGGACCGGTGTGATGATCAAGTACCTTGAGTTGATTGTTCGCAGGCAGGAACGGCGTGTCGAAGATGCTGGTGCGTGGCTGAATACCGACCCAGGCGAAGCCGAGCTCGGGCCCGAGCAGCGGCAGGAACGAGCCGGTAGCCGCTTCACCCATCAGCGTCCACACGATGCCTTGTGGATTCGGCCCGGGGTTGAGGTAGTTCGGGTGGTTGCTGTCATCGACATGGAGCGACCACGGAGTGGTGGCCCTGTTGAGGCTGACGCTCAGCATGACGTCGAGATTGTTTGGCATGGTGCGCTCTCGTGGATGTGAGGGTTGGGATGACTTCGTTGGTCCGTGCTGCGGTTGCCTCTGTTCAGTCTTACTTGCGATCGCTTCGTCCCGTCGCCGCCAACAGTTTTTGCTGGAACGCTGCATTGACTGGGTAGGCGATCTGCCTGCGTTGCAGGTTCGCGACGAAGGCCGCGTCACGGTAGCCGCTGCTCCAAAGTTGCTGGATCAGGGGCTGGGCTTCGGCCTTTCTGCCTAGCGCGAGTAATGCTTCAACCTGAAGCGCCAGCAGACGTGGGTCGGTACTACCGCTTTTTATGGCTTGCATCGTGTTCGAGGCGTCGCTGCACAGCTTTTGCGCGGCTTGCGCATCCGCGGTCACAGTCGCCAACAGCAGCTTCGCGCCCATGGTCGCCAGCAAGGTCGCGCGATCGTCGGGCTGCTTGGCGCGCAGCGGGTCGAGTATGTCTAGCGCGGCTTGCGCCTGTGTGCGTGCCGCATCGGTGTGGATGGCAGCGCGCGATTGTGCGGCCTGTTCAATCTGTGCCTCGGCGAACTCGCGCTGCCATCCCACGTTGGCCGGGTCCTGCTTCGTCAGGGTATGAAAAATCGCCAACGACTGTGCTGTCAGCGACTGAGCCGCGGGCAGGTCGCCGCTCAGTCGCCGCAGCCGGGCCAACTGTGAGGAGTACAGCGCAAGGTCTTCCTGAAAATCAGCATTGTTCGGATCGACTTTCGTCAATTGTGCGGATATTTCGACGGCCTGCTGCAGATCGCGCATGCTGGTTTCGAGGTCGCCTGTCAGGGCTTGTGTGCGGCCCAGGATGGCGTGAACTTTAACCATGTAGTCGCGCTTTTCATTGTCTCGGGGATTGCGCGTGGAGAGCGTGGTCTCGATCGTGTCATCAGCCGTGTACTCGGCAATGGCCGTCGCAAGATCGCCGCGCATCAGCGCGAGCTTGCCGAGATTGTTGTGCGCATCACCGAGTTGATCCGCCCAGTCGTTGTTGTCTGGCTTGGCCGTCACCAGGCTCTGGGACAGCGTCAGCATGCTGCGGTATGGAGTGATCGCCTCGTCGAGCCGACCACGAGCTTCGAGCACGTGACCGATATTGTTGTCGACCGTCGCCAGCTCGAACTGTAACGGCAGGTCATTCGCAGCGTTCGTCAAAGCACGCTGCAAAACCCTCTGTGCCGATTCAAAACTTTGTTGCGCCGTGTCGAGCTGTCCCTGGTCCCATTGGGTCATGCCGATGAAGGCCAGGATTCGCGCGTAAACGAGCTGCCGTTTCGTGTCTGCGGGTTTCGCCGAAGCTAGTGAGCTGGCGAGCTTCGAGGCCGCCTGAAACGATGTCATGGCTGCTGACAGATGACCCTGGTCCAGTCGTACGATACCGATTTTTTCCAGCGCCTTGGCGCGCTGCACCAGCGCCTCGTCGGTGACATCGGTAGTCGGCAGCGATTGGAAATAGTTCATCGCGTGATCGTCGACCGCTTCCATGATGTCCTGGCGTGCCACTTGCGCCAACTTGTCGTTGAGGTCGCCAAGCATGAAATCGACCAGCGCCTCGGCCTGCCTCTGCCGACGCTCTGCGGCATGGCTGGCAACCACGGCGGCATGCCGGGCGATCACGGCGATGATCGCCAGGGTGGTCGTCACCGCCATTACGATCAGTGCCAGCGTGGCGAGTGCTGCCATGCGTCGGTTACGCCGTTGCAGCTCGCGATGCTTCAATGCATCGAAGCCGATATCCAGCATGCCGGCGATCAGCTTCAGTTTTGCATTGGTCTTGCCGTCCTTGCCGGGCCGCGCATCGGCAGCGATCGGTTCGGTGGGTTGGGCGGTCAACTGGCCATCGGCATCGATGGTGAAGCGCAACGCCTTGGCGAAGCATTCCTCGGCTTCGCGACCGGGTAGTCCGCTTGCATTCGGTTCGCCATCGGCGATCAGGCAAAAGATGCGCTCACTGCGGCCGAGCCGCTTGAACGTCAGTACTTCCTCGTTGACCCAGTGCGAAGCGGCCGAGCGGGGCGAGCAGATCACGATCAGGTTTGCCGATTCTGCCAGCGCCTCGTTGACCTTGCGCCCGAGATCGGTCGCGCTGGCTAGTTCGTCGCGGTCGCGGAAGATCGGCGCGAGTCGCTTGGGGATCACGCCGGCCGCGGTGGTCTGGCCAACCAGTCGCTTCGGGATCGCGTAGGTTTCCAGCGCCTTGTGCAGCCAGCCCGCCCAGGACTTGTCCTGGTGGCTGTAGCTGATGAAGGCGCGGTACCGGAAATCCGGCATCACGGAGGCCTGCGTCATGACACACCGCACTCCCGCACGTGTCATGCATTCCCTTGCAGGGAAATCCCCATTCACCCGGCCGGAGCTCAAGTTCCGGTCAACGGTAGCGCTGTGGTGCACGCCTACCAATCCTGAACGATAGCACGTAATAATGTGACCTACGTCACATTAATTTACGATTCAATGACGTTTTAACGAGCAAGGAGTGCGCCGACCAGCAGTGTGTTCGGCGCACTGGGGGGCTTCGGCCCGGGCGGGGCGCGGTTATTTGCACGTGCGACGATCAAGGCGAAAAGTGGATGTGCACTAGTCTTCCTTGTTTTCTACGGTTGGGTCTCCCGGGTCTCCGCCAGTGACTCCCGATTGATCGGTGCTGTATTGAACGTTGTCGGACGTCACCACGATTCGGTACGTGTAGGTTCCCGGGGCTTCGTTGTCATCTGTCGCAATGACCAGCGAGTCTGTAACCGACGTGACCGTAATCGGGTTTGGGTCGGTGATGACTTCCAGCGACTTGAAGGTGAACGATGTGGATCCACCCGGCACCCAATTAATGGTCTGGTCGCCAGTGCTGTCGATAATCAGATTCTGGGTGCTCACAGTTACCGGCGGATCGGCGCTGATGTCCAGGCTAACCGTGACAGTTGTAGTTGGCATTGGATGTCTCCTCATTCGACAGACTTGGGTTCGGCACTGGGTTGGCGGGCCGCATCGCCGTGGACGCGTAGACGCACAATGGCGTGTTGCACATCATCGCGAGTTGATTTCGATTACTTCACGGCATCGGCAAATTGCCGCGATAGTGCCTGGTCGACCGGGTACGGTATTTGCCGGCTGGTCGTAAGCGCGACGAAGTCCGGAGTGCGGTAGCCCATTGCGGCAAGCTTTTTGACAGCGGGTTGCGCCGTGTCGGTCTGGTCGAGCAGCAGCAGCGTGCTGGCCCAGGCCGCAAGGAATTTTGGATCGTTTTCTGATTGCGCAATGGGTGCGATGGTGTCGCGCGCCTGTACCCAATAGTTTCGGGCGGCTTCGCTATCGTTGCGAATGGCAGCGATCTGTCCGAGCACTGTGTAGGCTTGCGCGGTTAGGAGAGACAACGTGCGGTTGTCGGACTTCTTGGTTCGCAGCCGCAGAATGTTTTCAAGTGCGAGCTTGGCCAGACTTTGTGCAGTATCCGCGTCGTTCCGGGCCAATTGAAGACGCGCGCTTTCCAACTGGCTTTCTGCCAGTTCCTGCTCGTAGTCGCTATTGGTGGGATCTTTCGCCGCCAGCGCGCCCAATACCCGAACCGCATCGCTATCGGCCGCAGCGGCATGGTCAAGTCGACCGAGTTGGCGCAATTGGCCGCCCAGATGCTGGCTATATAGAGCGAAGTATTCTTGCCAACCAGCATTCAGGGGGTCGAAGGCGATCAGCGCCTTTGCGCTGTCCACCGCATCATTGGTGTAGCGCAACGCAGCTTCGGTGTTTCCGCAAAGGCTCAGAGCGCTGCCAAAGATCGCATTGCTCATCAGCAGATCAGCCTGTGCCCGGTGGTCACTTGGATCTTGCGCGACCATCGCCGCCTTGATGCGCTGATCGGTCCGATAAGCGGTGAGCGCTTCATGAAGCTCGCCCCGTTCGAGTGCCACTTTGCCCAGATCATTCCAGGAGCTGCCCAGATATCGTTGCCAGCGCGTATTCGTCGGCTGGCGCGCGTGCAGGTCCTCGAAAGTATTAAGGGCGGCTAGGTACTGCGTTTTCGCGGCATCGAATTGACTGCGTTTCTCCAGTACACGCCCGGTGTCGATTTGCGACGCTGCGAACTTGAACGCTATCTCGGTGTCTTCGGGTTTTGCGGCATGAGAAATTTGCAGCGATGTGCTGGCTGCTTTGAAGTTCTGTAGCGCATGGTCGAGATCGCCCTGGTACAAATACGCTTGCCCCATCCATTTCAGGCTGTCGCCATAGGCGGCCCGATGGTCCGCGTTGCCGGGCGAGCGCTTCGTGAGTTCGGCGGCGAATGCCGAGGCTGCCTGGTACGCTTTCAGTGCAACGGGGATCTGGCCCTGATCCATGCGCACGCTGCCGATCTTCTCCAACGCGCTCACGCGCTGCGTCAGCGCTTCATCAGTGACATCGCTGCTGGGCAGCGAGACGAAGTAGGCCATCGCTTTGTCGTCGACGCTCTGCATGATGTCGAGCCGATGCACTTCGTTTAACTTGTCATTGAGATCGCCGAGCATAAAGTCGACCAGACCCTCGGCCTGCTTCTGGCGGCGTACTGCCGCCTGGCTGGCAACCTCGGCAGCATTGCGGGCGACCACGGCAGCATTGCGGGCGATCACCGCCATAACCGCCAAGGTGGTGGTCACTGCCATCACGATTAGCGCCAGCGTGGCCAGCGCTGCCGTGCGCCGAGCGCGCCGTTGCAGCTCGCGCCGCTTCAACGCGTCGAAGCCGATATCCAGCATGCCGGCGATCAGCTTCAATTTTGCGTTGCTCTTGCCGTCCTTGCCGGGCCGCGCATCGGCGGCGATCGGTTCGGTGGGTTGGTCGGTCAACCGGCCGTCGGCATCGATGGTGAAACGCAGGGCCTCGGCGAAGCATTCCTCGGCTATGCGGCCGGACAGGGCGCTTGCGTTGGGTTCGCCATCGACGATCAGACAGAAGATCTGCTCGCTGCGGCCGAGCCGCTTGAACGCGAGTACTTCCTCGTTGACCCAGTGCGAGGCGGCGGAGCGCGGCGAGCAGATCACGATCAGGTTCGCCGACTGCGCCAGTGCTTCGTTGACCTTGCGGCCGAGATCGGTTGCGCTGGCCAGCTCATCGCGATCGCGGAAGATCGGCGCGAGTCGTTTCGGGATCACACCGGCCGCGGTGGTCTGGCCGATCAGCCGCTTGGGGATCGCGTAGGTTTCCAGCGCCTTGTGCAGCCAGCCAGCCCAGGATTTGTCCTGGTGGCTATAGCTGATAAAGGCGCGGTACCGGAAAACCGGTATCACGGAGGCCTGCCTCATGACGCACCGCACTCCCGCACGTGGTCACGCTCGTCCCTGTGCCGGGAATTCCCCATTCACTCGACAGGAGCCCAGGGTTCGGGTTCCGGCCGACCGAAGCGCCGTGGTGCGCGCCTTCGCGCTCAAAACGATAACAGAAAAATGTGATGCAAGTCACATTTTGAGCGAGACTGGATGACTGAGCTCCCTCTCTGCATGAGGGGGAGGGACGGGGTGAGGTCGCTCTTTGCCGGGAGATCAAGGACAGTTGGGCATCCCTGCGCTCACCCCAACCTACAGGTGCGCGAGCACCCGCCCCTCATCTCAACCGCGACCCTGCTAGCAGGGGGACACTGACTCCGCTCAATGCGAGCTGGGCTGCTCCAGCCGGCTCAGCAAGGTGAGGCAGGCTTCGTCGATGATGCGCGCTTGCGCGGGTTTATCGAGCGCGGGCTGCCATGCAATGACCGAAAACCAGTAGGTGCGTTTCAGCATCGCCACGAACAGGTCGGCGCTGACACGCGGATCGAGCTGGCCCAGCTTGCCAGCGTCGCCCGCTTCGCTGAACCAGCGGAACAGTCCGTTTTCCTTTTCGCCAAGCTGCGCCATCAGCTTCTGGCTTTGCGCTTCGCTGCGTATGCACTCGACCATCAGTACGCGGCTGAGCCGCACGAAGTCGGGGTCGCAGATCAGCTGCATTTCCTTCTCGGCGATCTCGCGCAACTGCTCGACAAAATCGCGCTGCCTGTCGTAATGCAGTTTGCCCAGCGGATCCACGCGCTCCAGCAGCAACGCCAGCACCGCCTCGAAAACGGCCTCTTTAGACGGGAAGTGCTTGTACAGCGTGCGCTTGGAAACTTCAGCGCGCGTGGCGATGGATTCCATGCTGGCGCCGGCCAGCCCCTGTTCGGCGAGTTCGGCGATGCCGGCGTCGAGCATGGCGTTGCGCTTGTTGAGGCTGCGGTTCAAGACGAGGGTCTTCCTGAAAAGTATACGGGATAGTTTACTTTCTTTGCGACCCGGCATAAAGTATACGGAATCGTTTACTTATGCCGGAGTTTTCCCATGCTGTTAGCCAGCCTTGTAGTACTAGGCCTCGTGCTTGTCGCGTGGCGCCTGATGACACGCACCGCGGGCAGCGACGTCACGTTCGCCGATTCGCTCGCCTGGCGCGACGGCCGCTTTCGCAATGTGGCCGATACACGAGCAGGGAGTCTGCCTGCGGTACTGCGCGAGTTCTGGGCGAACCGCGGCATCCGGCGCAAACCGCGTCATTCGTTGCCGGTGACACCGGTGCGTGCGGATGTATTGAGCGGCCCGGCGTCGCAAGCGTTGCAGGTGACATGGCTCGGCCATTCCACCACGTTGATCGAGATCGACGGTCTGCGACTGCTCACCGATCCAGTGCTGAGCGAGCGTGCTTCACCGCTGCCCTTTGCGGGGCCGAAGCGTTTCACGCCGCCGGCGCTGACGGTGGCGCAACTGCCGCGCATCGATGCGGTGCTGTTGTCGCACGATCACTTCGACCACTTGGACCGCGACACCATCCGCGCGCTAGCCGGCAAGGTTGGCCGCTTCTACACACCACTCGGTGTGGGGCGCCGGCTGATCGCCTGGGGTATCGATGCCGATCGCGTGGTGGAGCTGGACTGGTGGCAGCAGGTGAGCTTCGGTCCGCTGACCCTGGCGGCCACGCCGGCGCAGCATTTTTCCGGTCGCGGCCTGCGCGACGGCAATTCGACATTGTGGGCATCGTGGGTGGTGCTGGGCACACGGGAGCGGCTGTTCTTCAGCGGCGACACAGGCATGCATGCGGGCTTTGCGGAAATCGGTGAGCGCTACGGGCCGTTTGACCTGACCCTGATCGAATGCGGCGCGTACAACGAGCTGTGGCCGGACGTCCATATGCAGCCGGAGCAATCCATCGCCGCGCATCAGCTGGTGCGTGGCAGGACGATGATGCCGGTGCACTGGGGCACGTTCGATCTGGCCATGCATCGCTGGGACGAACCGGCCGAGCGCGCCCGCGCGTTGGCGGCCGAGCAGGGCGTGCATCTGGTGCAGCCGCGTCCGGGCGAAACAGTAGGTCCCGATTCCACTTTGCAGGCACCATGGTGGCGTACGTTTGAAGCGGACAGCGCACCTTCGTCCATTTACACCAAGGAAAGCGCTGCATGAGCGCCTGGACTGTCGACAACATTCCGCCGCAGGGTGGCAAGCTCGCTGTCATCACCGGCGCCAACAGCGGCCTCGGTTATGAGACCGCACTGGCGCTGGCACAGGCCGGTGGCGAAGTGATACTCACCGCGCGCAATGCGGCCAAGGGACGCAACGCGTTGGCACGCATCCGCGTTCTGGCGCCGCAGGCCAAGTTACGCCTCGAGCTGCTGGATCTGGCCAGCCTCGCCTCAGTCGCTGACTTCGCTAAGCGGCTGCTTGCCGAAGGTCGTCCGCTCGATCTGCTTATCAACAACGCCGGCGTGATGGCGCTGCCGACGCGGCAAATCACCGCCGACGGTTTCGAGATGCAGCTGGGCACGAATTATCTCGGCCACTACGCACTCACCGCGCAACTGCTGCCGCTGCTGCGCGATGCCCCGGCAGCGCGTGTGGTGAACCTGAGCAGCATCGCCCACCAACAAGGCTGGCTCGATTTCGACGACCTGCAGGGCGAACATCGTTATCGGGCGTGGAAGGCTTATAGCCAATCCAAGCTGGCGATGCTGATGTTTGCACTTGAGCTGCAGCGCCGTAGCGATGCGCAGGGCTGGGGACTGATCAGCAACGCCGCGCATCCAGTTTTTGCGCGCACCGAACTGATCCCGAACGGGCGGGGCGCCAAGGGCCTGCTGTGGAACATCAGCAAGCTGCTGCAGCCGCTGATGAGCCAGTCCGCCGCCGCTGGCGCCTTGCCCACTCTCTACGCAGCGACCTCGCCTGATGCCAAGCGCTCCGGCTATTACGGACCGAGCGGCTTCCAAGAACTCAAGGGAGCGCCAGCGCCCGCCAGAATCTCCGCCAAGGCCCGCGATACGGCTGTTGCGGCTCGATTGTGGGAGGTCTCGGAGCAGTTGACCGGAGTGGCGTTCAAACCGCATTGAGCTTCGCGTCGATCGTTTGTCATGATCAGTTTTTGTACATCATCCGCGCTAGAGTGGCGACATCGACGTTGATGTCATCGTGAGGTCGGTGTGATGGCGCGTTGGCTGTGGTTGGCATGCGTGGTTACGCTTTGCACGATGTCGGTGCGGGCCGCGTCTGATATCGCCCCAACCACGAGTGCCGCACCTTCGGCGGCGCCCACGGTAGCCGCAGGCATGGTGGCCCAGTTGGTGCTGGACGGCCCCATCGGTCCGGCTGCAGCGGAATATTTCGACGATGCCTCGAAGCGTGCGACCGCCGATGGTGCAGTAGCGATCGTGCTGCGGCTGGATACGCCCGGCGGGCTCGAGGATTCGATGCGGCAGATCATCGCCAGCATGCTGGCCTGCAAGGTGCCGGTGCTGGTGTATGTCGCTCCGGGCGGGGCGCGTGCCGCGTCGGCCGGAACCTATATTTTGTATGCCGGGCAGATTGCCGCGATGGCGCCAGCCACCCATCTGGGCGCGGCGACGCCAGTGAGCCTGGGCGGCAGCACGCCGATGCCTTTGCCGGATGCAGGCGAGTCGCCAGCGTCGGCGAAATCCTCCGGGCAATCCGCATCCGGGGATGCCAGCGACGCCGAGGCGCACAAGGTGCTCAACGATTCGATCGCTTATATCCGCTCGCTGGCACAACTTCGCGGACGTAATGCCGCGTGGGCTGAGCAGGCGGTGCGCGGCGCGGCGACGTTGACCGCCAGCGAAGCGGCGAAAAAACACGTGATCGATTTCGTGGCGACCGATGTTCCGGATCTGTTGGCCAAAGCGGATGGCTTGCAAGTACAGGTTGGCAGTCGCAGCGCAACGCTCCAGCTCAAGGGGCTTTCTGTGCGCGAATACGCACCGAATGCGCGCACGCGTTTCCTGGCCTTGATCACCAATCCGACGATTGCTTACCTGCTGTTGCTGGCCGGTATGTTTGGGTTGGTGCTGGAGGCGATGCATCCCGGTGCGATGCTACCGGGCATCGCCGGCGGCATCTGCCTGTTGATCGGCCTGTATGCATTGCAGCTATTGCCGGTGAACTACGCCGGGCTCGCGCTGATGGCGCTGGGCATAGGCCTGCTGGTGGCCGAGGTGGTCAATCCGACCGTGGGTGCGCTCGGCATCGGCGGAGTCATTTCGTTCGTGGTGGGGTCGGTGATGCTGATGAATACCGGCGTGGCAGGTTATGGCGTCAATCTCGGCGTCATCGCTGGTATTGCGGTGGGTGCTTCGCTGTTACTGGCGTTGATCCTCTGGTTGGTTTTGCGCGCACGGCGTTCGCACGCCGTCACTGGTGACGTGGCCATGCTGGCTGATGTCGCCGAGCTGCTGGAGCCGGTGAACGCCGGTGGCGAAGCTTGGGTGATGGTGCGTGGCGAACGCTGGCGGGTGCATTGCGATACGTCGTTGCCAGCCGGTGCGCAGGTGCGCATCGTGCGCCGGCAGGGCTTGCTGCTGTGGGTCGTGCCGGCGTGATTTTGCGATTGCGGATTTTTGTGGGAGCGGCTTCAACCGCGGTGCTCCTGGCAAGAGCTATCGCAGCTGAAGCCGCTCTCCCAAAAACTGCGGCAGCCCTACTGATGCATTGAGCGGAAGCTATTCATGACAATCACGGGAGACACAGCCATGTTCGGATTTGTCGGTGTGCTGGTGATCATCGGGGTGCTGCTGTTGTTTTCGGCGATCAAGATATTGCCGGAGTACCAGCGTGGCGTAGTGCTGACACTGGGCCGCTATACCGGCACCAAGGGGCCGGGTCTGGTGATCCTGATGCCGATCGTGCAACGGATGACCCGGGTGGATTTGCGTGTCACCGTGATGGACGTGCCGCCGCAGGATGTGATCTCGCGCGACAACGTGTCGGTGCGGGTGAATGCGGTGGTGTACTTCCGCGTGGTGGAGCCGGACAAGGCGGTGCTTCAGGTGGAGAATTTCCTGCAGGCCACCAGCCAGCTGGCGCAGACGCGGTTGCGCTCGGTGCTCGGCCAGCACGAGCTGGACGAGATCCTGTCGCAGCGCGATTCGATCAACCACACGCTGCAGACGATCCTGGACGAAGCGACCGACCCGTGGGGCATCAAGGTCGCGAACGTCGAGATCAAGGACGTCGACCTCAACGAAAGCATGGTGCGCGCGATTGCCCGTCAAGCCGAGGCCGAACGCGAACGTCGCGCCAAGGTGATCCACGCCGAGGGCGAGATGCAGGCGGCCGAAAAGCTGCGCGATGCGGCGGCGATGTTGTCGCAGCAACCGCAGGCGCTGCAGCTGCGCTACCTTCAGACGCTGGCCGACATGTCCAGCAACGGCAAGTCCTCTACCATCGTGTTCCCACTGCCGCTGGATCTGATCCGCCCGCTACTGGAAGCGTTTCCGCCGAAGTAGGGATGACGAGCCCGGCGGCGTAGGTTGGGGTGAGCGCAGCGATGCCCAACGTGGTCCGTAGCGTGACGTTGGGCATCGCTGCGCTCACCCCAACCTACAAGTGTGCTCGCGCCCCGCGAGCATCCGCCCCTCATTTCAACGCCGACGCGACGAAGTGACGGCAAATCTTGATCTGCTCCTGCCCCAGCGAGCAGGGGTGCCAACATGCAAGCCGCAGAGCCGTCGGTTGGGATGAGCGGAGCGAAGCCCAACAGGGGTACCTCAAGCATCCCGCAGACACGTTGGGGTTCGCTGCGCTCACCCCAACCGACGCGATGCTCTCCGTCCTGGACGCTCTATTTCTGCGCATTCAACTGGTCGAAATGCATGATCGCGTTGAACACCAGCGGATAACTGCCGATGGTTTCGCCGCGCCAGATCGGGTTGCCGGCGAACAGCAGCACATGACCCTTGCCGTAGCGGGCGTCCACTACCGCGGCGTGTTCGGCCATTTCGTCGCCGCCATCCAGCAGGCCGGCAATCAGCAGGCGGTCGGCATCGGCGTAGCGCAGGATGACCTGTGGCTGCTGATCGGTGGGGATCACCCACGGGTTGTTGCGCATCTGCTCGGCATTCAGCGGCAGCGCCTGCCACGGCTTGGCGCTGGGCAGTGCCGGCGGCGAGGCAAACGGCCGGCCTTCGGGGACGTCCATATCGTGCGGGCCGCCACGTCCGGTCGGACGCTGGAAGTCCTTCGCGGTGGGCAGCCCCTGATCGCCGGTGATCAGGTTCGAGACGGTGAAGGACTGGCCCAGCGAGCTATACAGCGCCAGGTCGTCGTTGGCATAGCCGAGGGCGATGGGACTCTTGCGGTCGACAAACTGCGCCTGCAGCACGCTGCCGACGACCTTGAGGTTATGCGTCGGTGTGACGAAAACGCCTGGTGCCAGGCCAGTGTCGATGGCGAACTTCGCGGTGTCCTCGGCGGTGATCAGCAGGCCGCCGTCGTGCACGAATTGCTTGAGGTTTGCCAGGCCGTTTGCGCCCAGTCCGGGACGGATGTCGTCGGTGCTGTCGATGTGGCCGATGTTCGGGGTCAGCTTGGTGGTTTTCCACGGCATCGGATTGCCCCACATCGGCAAGCCGTCGATGATCTGCTGCGAGCCGACACCGCCGACCGGACCGAACAGGATGACATCGTACTTCGAGTGCAGATTGCCGATACGCGCAACGTCCTGCGTGCTGATGTAGCTGTACGGCACATGCAGCTTGTCCAGCGCCATGCGCCACCAGCCTTCGGTCTGCGTATCCAGCCAGGTGTGCATCAGCGCGATACGCGGCAGCTTGCTACCAGGGATGTCCAGCGCGGCCAGGCCTTGCGGCACCGTGACGGCTTCGTTGACCCGATCCATCGGTGCCTTGAGGATGGCGTTGTCGGTCACGCGAACGACCTGCACATCGAACAGGTCGCCCATCGACCAGCCGGTGTCGTCATACGGATGCTGCTGCGGATCCTTGGGCGACCAGTACTGACGGTCCAGCAGTGCATCGGCAATGCGCGAATACGGCTGGTCCATGCGCACGACGTAGCTGCCAGCTGCGAAGGTGCGCGAGGTTGGCTTGCTGGCTTTTCCGTCCTCGTCTTTTGGCTTCGGTAGCGTCACCGTGACGGGCGCGGTGGTGCGGCTGATTTCCGTGTGCTGCAGTTGCAATATCTGTAGCAGCTGAGCCTGCGATCCAGTGCGCTTGTCATCGGCCGGAAACACATAGGCAGCGGGGCCGGATTCCTGCGGCTTTTCGATCGAGCGCTTGCTCTTCAGGTAGAAGTTTTTCAGGAACAGCTGGCCGTTGTCGGAAAAATAATTCAGCGCGGTCAGCAGGCCGGTCTGCTCGTAATTGTTGTTGTCGCGCTGCGACCAGACGACTTCGGGCAGCGGCGGGTTCGGCTTGTACCAAGTGCGCTGGTACTCGCTGGGGTCGAGCGTGCGCTTGACCGTGTCGGCGCCGTCATTGCCGAACGTTTCATACAGCCGGCTGACGCCGTTGTGCATGGCGGCGATGAACATCAGATAGCCGGGACTCCAGGTGTCGAAGTCGCCATGCGTGAACACGCCGGGCATCCCGAACTTGGTCAGCTGCTGCACGTTGTCCCAGCCCAGCTGCTGCCACTCGCCGGTGAGGATCGGATCGATCCACGCGTTGTAGGGGCCATCGCCGACGGTGTTGTCGTACAGGAACGGCACTGACTCATGCAGGTCATGCAGCACCTGCGCATGCCAGCCGATATAGGTGTTCGCCACGTTGCGAGTGAGGTTCAGCGTCATCGCCATGGCGTCGCGGTTGTTGTCGTGCGCTACGTAATGGCCCCAGTACATCAGCGGTGAATAATTCTGGCCCGGATGCGCCAGGTGCCAGTTGTACAGATCCACCATGCGGTCACGGCCATCGACTTCGACGACTGGCGTGATCAGTGTGATCACGTGCGATCGAATGTGCTTGACGTACGGCGCATCATCCACGGCGAGGCGGTAGGCCAGTTCCATCAGCGCGGTCGGCGCGCCGGTCTCGGTGGAGTGGATGGTGCCGGTGATGTAGTAGGTCGGGGTGGACTGCGCGATCAATTGATCGGCGGTGGCGTCGTCCATGTTGATGCTGCGTGGGTCGCCCAGCTTGGCCAGGCGTGCCTTGTTGGCGTCCAGATCGGCCAGCAGGTTTTCATCGGCGATTGCCACCACGATCATCTCGCGACCTTCCTCGGTCTTGCCAATGGTGAACACCTTCACCCGCGGGCTCGCAGCGGCAAGCGCACGGAAGTAGCGGTAGACATCGGCCGAGTAGGGCAGGTAGTTCGGCGCACCGGAGATATGCCCCAGCACTTTTTCCGGCGTCGGCACGCTGGCCGAAGCAGGCAGGTAGTCGGTTAGCGGCGAATTGAACGTGGGGTCGGTGGTGAACTTGAGGATCTGATCGGTGTAGCCCTGATCAATGGCCTGGTTCGGGTCGCGGGCATAGGTCGCCGACCCATTCGGGAGTACCCCATTGGGATCGGTTGCCGCCCAGGTACTGACGGTGCCGAGTGCCAGCAGGACGCTCAGTGAAAGCCGAATGGACACGCGCATGATGATTCCCTGGGATAGCCTGGCAGCTGATCACCTCACTCTGCCAGAACAGGGGCGCTCGCGTGTAGCCCATCAGTTGGGTAGGCATAGTGGCGCTGGTCATGCGTACAGGTGTGGTCGCGTGGCTGGCGTACTCCTGCCGAATCTGGGCAGGAGCACTCGGTCGGCAGGAGTTCAATGCACGGATGCGGTCTTGTTAGTAACTGCGGCGTTTGTCGTCGTCACGTAGGGACCGATGTTGGCGCCAAGGAACCGCACTACATTCGCATAAAGCTCGGCGAGGTTGGCTTCGTCGTAGAAGCCGTGCATCTCGTCGGGCTTCTCCATCCACTCATGTGCGATATGACGTTTCAATAATTCATTGTGCAGGTTGTTGCCCTGGACGGGAGGTACCCTGGTGTCTTTGTCACCAACGACCAGCATGACCTTGGCCTTGAGTCGATCAAGCTGGTCGATCGGCGATCGTCGCGCCAATACGCCCATGTCGTTGCCCAATACCCGCTGAAGATAATTTTCTCCAGATGCGGACTGCGGGATGTCGCCGCGTGTGTACATCAGCGACAGATCATAAATGCCGACATAGCCGATCGCGCATTTGTACAGGTCAGGCTCTTTCACTGCCCCCTCGAGTGCCGAATACCCGCCATAGCTCGCACCAAAAATGCAGATACGCTGCGGATCGGCGATGCCTTGCGCAATCGCCCAATGGGTGGCGTCGGTTACGTCGTCCTGCATCTTGCCACCCCATTCACCCCAGCCGGCACGCCCGAAGTTGTCGCCGTAGCCGCTGGAGCCACGGAAGTTGACTTGGAGCACGGCGTAGCCGTATGTCGTCATAACCTGCACGAGGGGGTCGTAGTCCCATTTGTCGCGTATGCCATAGGGGCCGCCGTGCACAAACACCACCATGGGCAGATGTTTTGCGTTCTCTTGACCTGAGGGGAAACTGACATAGCCCTGCAGTTTTAGGCCGTCGCGTGCAGCAAACTCGAACGGCTGCTTGCCCGCCATTCGTTCCGGATTGATCCACGATGCGCGCGACAGCAGCACAGTGAGCTTCTTGGCGTCGCGATCGTACAGATAGAACGTACCGGGGTCTGCATCAGCTTCGACCAGCACGATGCTAAGGCGACCATCGCTGGTGCCGGAGACGAAGCGGACGCTTTCGCCGGGGAACTGATTCAGCAGCGTGACCAGCGCTTTTGCGTCCGCAGACTGGCTGTCGAACAAGGACATGCCAGGGCGGCCGTCTGTGAAACTGACGCCGATGACGTCATCGTAGGTCGTTCCCATGAGCAGACCGTCAGTTTCGACTTTCGGATTGGTCCATACGGTCTGCCATGTATCGCTAGCTGGGTTCCAGCGGCAAATGCCGTAACCGGTATTTGCCCGGGCGCAGTGAAAGTAGGCGACGCTATCGTCGCGGCTGAACGCCATTGGGTAGGTGAACCCTGTCGAGTGGGTCAACTCCATAGCGAAGGGTTGTTCGTCACCGGTTTTCGACAACGGACGCCAACCAAAGCTGTCGGTAGGGTGTATGTACACTTTGCCATTGCCATTGATACCTCCACCGTAGGCGAAGCGGATACGCCCCTGATGGTCGGCGACGAACTGCATGTTAGGCGCTGGTGCCGCGATGATTTCCGCCAAGGCGCCATCTCGCACATCCATGCTATAGGCAGCGGGCACTGCATCCGCGGTGCTGCGCAATGCCCCCACCGCGCTGCCGTAGGCTTTTTCGAATCGGCTGATGGAAATCAGTACGTGGAATGGGTCGTACGGATTCGAGGCGATGAACGTTGCGGCCCCAAGCTCGACTCCGTGATGCTTGTTTGAGGCGCTATTCATCAATGCCTTGCGTTGGCCATAGAGTAATTTCGGATCGCTACCGTCGGCGTTGACTCCGAACAATTCGCCAGTGGGCAGCGGCCTGTCGTAACCGCCCCTGGGTATGCCTACCGAGTACACGACGCGGTTGGATGACGCCCACCAGAAATCGATGACATCGCTCGTTTCCTGCCCGCGAATCAATTTACCCTTGCTGTCGGCGATGTGAATCAACGCCAATACAGTCTGTCCCTTAACTACGGCAGTGGCGGCCAGATATTCTCCGTCGGGAGAAATCTTTACGGAGTTGTATTGGGAGTGGCGAGCGAGATCAGCTATCGACGCAGTTTGTGCATGCAACGCGCCGGTAAACAGCAACAACAAAGCAACGATCCAATGTCGCAATTTCATAGTCAGATTTCCCCTTAGTGAAATGCGTGACCACGGCCCCCCCGTGATCACATCCCCCGCGCATTTATACCAGCAACACGCGATGTGCGGCGAGCTGACGAATGCTCCGGATCTGAAGGGGGCATTCTGTCTCCGTGGATCACGATGACGGCGTAGATATCACCGATCTGCTCGGGAGCCTGTGCCACCAGGCCAGGCTTCGGCACCCCTGCACGTAGCCAACAAAAAAGGCGATCCATTCCTGGATCGCCCTTCATGTGTAGCGGCGTAACCTGATGCGTCAGGGTTATTTCTTCAGCACCGCGGTCAGCTGGTCAAGTTGCGCGCGATAGCGATCGAGCACCTTGGCGGTGACCGCAGCGTATTGATTGGCCTCGGTCCAGCGGCGGGCCTCAATCGCCTCTCGTACACCCGGCACCGTCTTGACGCCGTAGCCGGTGAGCATGCCGGGTGCGTAGATCATGTGCTTGAACCATGGGCGTCCCGGTAGGCCGTCGGGATCGGACAGTGCCTGTTCCATCCGACCCATCAACGCGTTCAACTGAAGCTGTTGTGCGGCCTGCATGTGGAAGCCAGCTGCAGCCCGCGCTTTGTACGCCGCCTTGTAGGCCAGCGCGCTTTGCTTGAGCGCTTTTGCGGCTTTATCCAGCGGTGCGAGATCGATCGCTGGGACGTCGGAGTCGCGCTCGGGCGGTGCGACTGGCCGCGTCGGGTCACTCACCAGTGCGAACGCACGCTGGTCGAGCAACTGGTGTTGCTGCTGGGTATCCTTGCGGGTGTCATCGACCAGCTTGTGCAACTCGCCGACGTAACGATCAAGCGTGTCGCTGAAGTCGCCGAAGCGTAGCGGCAACACATTCGCATCGGCAGTGCGCAGCACGATATGACCGGCGACTTTGGCCAGGGTCACCCCATATTCGAACGTTGGGTCGCCGAAGCGTAAGTAGTGGTCGAACGAATCGTAACGAGAATGGTAGATGCCGCCGTTGTCGTCTTCACCACTGAAGCCCAAGTCCATCGAGGCGATGCCCAGATGTTCCAGAAACGCACTGTAGTCCGAGCCTGAGCCCAGCGCCTCGATCGGTACGTCGCCGCCTTCCGCCGCCAGCTTGGCCCTGTCTTTGGCCTCGGGCTTGGCGTCCTTGTCGTTGCCGTTGATCATCACGTGCGCGCGCATGCGCTCCTGCACGCTGACGTGCATTTCCGGATCGATCACCCCGGAGGCGACCTGATTGATCAGATGCTGCAGCGAATGACTGCCGCCGGCATCCAGGAAACCACGACCGTTGGTATCGGAGTTGACGTAGAGAACAGCCTTGTCCTGCAATTCTTTGGCATGTGTTTCGGCCCACTCGGTGGAACCCAGCAGGCCGGGTTCCTCACCATCCCAGCTGGCGTAAACCAGGGTGCGGTCAGGGCGCCAGCCCTGCTTGTACAGCGCGCCAATAGCCTTGGCCTCGGCCAGCAGCGCGACATTGCCGGCGAGCGGATCCCACGCGCCAAACACCCAGCCGTCGTGGTGGTTGCCACGCACGATCCACTGATCCGGGGCGGTGGAACCCTTGAGCGTGGCGATCACGTCATAGATCGGCTTCTGGCCCCAATCGGACAGCACCGTCAGGTGCACTTTGGCGGCACTGGGACCCATGTGGTACGTCAGCGGCAATGAGCCGCGCCAGCTTGGCGGTGCCACGGGTCCCGTCAATGCCTGCAGCAGCGGTGTGGCGTCGGCATAGGAAATCGGCAGTACCGGAATTTTCAGAATGGTTTTTGCATCCTTGATCGCCAGGCGCTTGGCGTCCGGCGTGGAGCCCACGCCCGGCGTCAGCGGATCACCCGGATACAGCTGCATGTCGGCTACCGAGCCGCGTTGCACGCCTTGCGCCGGACGCCAGCCACCTTGCGGGTAGACATCGCCCTGGGCATAACCGTCTTCCTTCGGGTCTGAATAGATCAGGCAACCGATCGCGCCGTGCTCCTGCGCGAGTTTCGGTTTCAGTCCGCGCCAGCCGCCGCCGTAACGGGTGATGACGATCTTGCCGCGCACGTCGATGCCGCGCCGGGCCAGATCCTTGTAATCGTCCGGCATGCCGTAGTTGGCGTAGACAAGCTCCGCGGTGACGTCGCCGTCGCCGCCGTAGACGTTGTAGGGCGGCAGCGCACCCGGGAGGCCGGAGGTGGCGTCGCCGGCTATGGCCGGTTCGGTGAGCGTGGCCGTGTAGGGATGCGGCCCGAGCAACTCCAGCGCCTCTTTCTTCGGTGAGGGGTACAGCACGCTGAAGGTTTCGATATGCGCATCCCAACCCCACTCGAGAAACTTCGCCAACATGAAGTCGGCGTTGGCCTTGTCGTGCGGTGATCCAACTTGGTTTGGCTGGGACGACATCTGCTTGAGCCAGTCACGCAAGTCGGCGGGATTCAACTGTGCGTCAAAGCGTTGCTCCAGACTTTGCTGCGCGGCGGCGCTACCGGGACTGAAGCCAAGCATGCCGTCCTTCTCGGGGGCTCCATCGCTGGCCGCTGCAGCACTGCCGAACGTTGCCAGCAGGCATGCCAATGCCAGCACCGGTCGTACCTTCAATCGAGTCATGTAGTTTCATCCCCCATCAGTTGATCAGCGTGTGGTCGGCGCACCCAGTCGGCCCGTCTATCCGTAGCCGGCATGTCCTGCTTGTTATACCGGGGTAGCGCATGGGTTGCGTAGGGCAGTAGTCATGCATGCGTGGTCGCGGCGACGCCATCGTGACAAGCACCGCATGGCTGCAATGCTGTAGCGGTGATCGCGTCGGCCGGGCCTAGGTTTTATTGGGCTGTGCAGTTTTGTCGGGCTGTGCCGGTGACGCATCGACAGCCCCTTGCGGGACGGTGATTTCCTGCTGGTACAGCAGGCTCGCGTCTTCACCGGTGAACGTGAGCTTGTATTTGCCCGGTCGTAGGTAGAGCTCGCTGGATGGTGCGATGTGACCGTTGCTGATGTGCTCGTGGAGTACGGTATTCAGCGGTATCGGGTCCAGCACCAGGCGGTCGGCGGGTATGCCATCCCCATCTTCATCGACATAGCGAGCCTCGACGAGACACGGATAGGAGCGCGCGCACCGTTCGCCGTCGATGAAGTACGGGTCGCGCAGGTCGCCCAGGCTGAGCCAGGTGGGACGCTCGCGCAGCTGCCCCTGCGGCGGAAAGAACACGCTGACGTCGTACCCCGGGCGTAGCGACCAGGGCCTGCCCGCTTTGTCTACGAACACGATCGGTGTCTTCGGCTGCAGTTGCTGCATGACTGGGCCGTAATAGGGGTGGTTGTCATCGCTGGATTGATGCGGAAACAGCATCGTCTGCTCCACGCTCAGAGGATCGATACCGGTCAGCTTGTGCAGATGTTCCTCCATGGATAAGCCATCGAGGAAGGCGCCGGTCTTCTGGATGTGTGCGTAACCGGCATCGAGCACGAGTCGCGCCGTAGGATCTTTCTTGAATACCTGCTGATAGATATTGCGCGCCTGTTCGGCTTCGCGCGCATCGCCGGTGGAGTCCGAAAGCGCCTCGTAGGCAATCACCTTGAAGCCGAGCTTGAGCGCCGTACGTACCATTTCGGCGCAAATGGGTTCCTCGGTGTAGAACCCGCTGCCCTTGATCGGATAGCCGCGCGATTGCAGTTTGGTGTCGCTCTGATAGAGCGTTTCGGCGGCGAAGTAATTGAAGCCTTCCGCACGCAGTTTGCTGAGCAGCTGTACCGTCAGGGTGCGGGTGATCGGTACGTTGTGCGCCTCGTTGAAAAACACCGCCCGGTAGTTCTTGGCCAGCTCGGGAATGACTTCCAGTGCAGGGCGTGCGGTGTAATCGGGGTTGGACAGTGGCGAGGGGCTGTCATCCGCCAGCGGGACCTGCTTGATGGAGAAGCTGGCCGAGGCATCCGGATAATCACCAATGAACGTCTGATACCAGCTCAGGTACTGGCCAAAGATGAGATGGAAGGCCGGATCCTTGTTGCCGGCGTAGGCATAGCGCATCACCTGAAACTGGGCCAGCAGTCCCTTGCGCTGCTCGGCATCCTGCATGACGATTTCGGACTTCTGCGCGGCAACGATCTGGCGGGCCTGCCATTGGGAAGCTGATTGCGCATGGCTGACCGCGGATGCGCATACGAGCAGCAACGCGCAGCTGAACGTGGGTCCGGCACGAACTGGCGACATCAGGCTTTACCTCTGTCTTCGGTGGGACTACATGCCTGTTGTACCAGCCTCTGAGTCAGCTGTCTCGTGCGAGTGGGCTGGCCATGCCAGAGGCGTCCTGGGCTGCGGGCGGTGGACGCAGGCAGCGTGGACTTAGGAGTATGCCAACAGGCACTGGGCAGTTTCGGCGATCGGGGAGCACAATCCCGGCCCCATTGTTCACTAGCGGAGTACGTCATGCGCCCGACCGTTCTTGCTGTGTTGATGGCCCTCGCGCTTCCTTCATTGGCGCTGGCCCAGGTTTCGAGTTCGCCTACCGGTGCTGTTCCGGCTTTCGTGACCCACGCGGTCAATGATCCGGCGCGACAGGCGGACATGACGAATGATGCTCGCCGAAGGATTACCGATGTCATGACGTTTGCCGAGGTCAAGCCAGGCCAGCGGGTATTGGAGTTGATTCCCGGCAGCGGTTATTTCACCCGCGTATTCAGTGCGATCGTGGGGCCGAAAGGCCATGTCTACGTGGTCTGGCCGAATGAATATGCCAAAGAGGATGCGGACGATCTGACCGGCTCGAACAAGCTCGCTGCCGATCCGCACTATGCCAACGTCAGCGTGCTGACCCAGCCGGCGAACCAGCTAAGTTCGCCCAAGCCGGTCGACGTGGTGTTCACCTCGCAGAACTATCACGACTATCCGGACAAGTTCATGGGGCAGGTCGATCCTGCTGTGCTCAACAAGCAGGTGTATGCCGCGCTGAAGCCCGGTGGCCTGTGGGTGATCATCGACCATGTGGCTCCGGATGGCTCAGGCATGCAGGACACCGACACCTTGCACCGGATCGACCCGGCGATCGTGAAGCAGCAGGTAGAGGCGGCCGGCTTTGTCTTTGATGGCGAAAGCGATGCACTGCGCAACCCGGCTGATTCGCACACCATCAAGGTGTTTGACAAGTCGATACGCGGCCATACCGATCAGTTCATGTATCGCTTCCGCAAGCCTGCGAAGTAATTGCTGGAACGGGGATGCTCCGCGTGGATCGGAGCATCCCTACTGCAGGTTCTGCCAGACGGCATCGAGCAACTCGCCCTGCGGGTCTTCACTGTGCTCCCAGTACATGATGCCGCCTAGGTGATGGGACTTGACGTAGTCCGCCTTGGCGGCGATTGACTGTGGGTCGTCGTAGCTGATGAAGCGGTGGGTCGTGGCGTTCCACAGATACGGCGCCTGGGCCACCGCATCCCAGTAACGGACGTAGCCGTTGCGGTTGATGAAATCGGCCTTGAGCTGCGGCCACGGATGCTCGGCCTGATAATGGCCATAGGCCTGATAGAGGCCATCGTGCGCTGGTTGCACGTCGGCGAACTCGCGGCCGTAGAAGGCTGCGCCGATCAGCAGCTTGTGCGCCGGAACACCCGCGGCGAGAAACTGCTGCACCGCGCGATCCGTGCTGCGCGCATCGGCAGGTGCCAGCGGCGAGGCGTGCAGCCCGCTGTGATGGCCGGTAGTGGGGGTCATCGAATTGACGAAGTCGTAAGTCATCAGGTTGAACCAGTCGAGGCTGGGCTCGATCGCCGCGATATCGATGCCCCTGACGAAGACACCGTCGGCGGCGGCAATGCTCAGCGTGTAGTGGTCGGCGCCGCGATGCCCGTGAGCGCCGCCCACCTGATCCAGCGTGGTGCGCAGCGTTTGCAACAGCAGCGTGAAGTTGTCGCGGTCCTGCGGACTGCTCTTGATGCCGGACTCGCCATGGCCCGGATATTCCCAATCCACATCGAGACCATCGGCGTTATTCGCTACCAGCATTTGCGCGGCACTGCTGGCAAACCGTTGCCGGCCCGCTGCCGTGCTTGCCGCCTCGGAGAAGCCGCCCGCGGCCCAGCCACCAACCGAAACCACGACTTTCAGCTGGGGATGCGCGGCCTTGAGCACGATGAGCCGGTGCAGGCGTTGTGCGGTGGTCGGTTCGAGTACGACCTGGCCGTCGATGAGTTCGGCGAACGCGAAGATCAGTGTATCGATCTTGCCGGCATCCTTCGAGTCGATGTCCTGGTGCGCCGTGTCATAGCCAACGACGCGATAGTGTTCGTTGTGGCCCGGTGGCTGTGCCGCATGCATTCCGCAGCCGGCCAGGACGCCGACGGCGGTTGCCAATAACACGCTGCGCCATGGCGCGAACGGGCGTATTTCGGAGCGGGTGCTGGTTTGCATCGATGGCTCGGAGTAGCGGCGATGGGTTGATCTTCGCAGCCGATCGACGATCTGCCAATGAGCGTCGTACTCATCTTTTGCCCAGGATGCTTGAGCTGCGACCTCGATTGGTCGCACCATCCATGATCAAGACCAGCAGGCAGCGGGATGCGTGGTGACGTGGTCGAACCTGCCGCAGGACAAAAGCCGTGACGCCGATGAACAGTGATCCTGCCCACCCCGTCGATCCGCCGCCGGTGCGTCCGGCCGAACCGGATGCAGCCGACTGCTGTGGCGAAGGTTGTGCGCGGTGCGTGTTTGATATCTACGAAGAAGCACTCGAACGCTATGAGGCGGCGCTAGCCGCATGGTGCAGCCGTCATCCCTGAGTTGTCGGCTTCAGTGTTGTGTCTGCCAGGAGAACGCCATGTGGATTGCCATCACCCGTGAAGTCAGTCCCGCCCTCGCCAGTTGTGAGTTGTCGCATATCCCCCGCAGCCCGATCGATGCAGCACGCGCGGGCATACAGCACGACGAATACCAGCGTGCCCTGGAAGTGCTCGGTTGCCGGCTGGTAGTCCTGCCGGCTGAGCCGCTATTGCCGGACTCGGTCTTTGTCGAAGACGTGGCCATCGTGCTGGACGAAGTCGCCGTCCTGACTCGTCCAGGAGCGCTGTCGCGCCGCCCAGAAGTGGCGAGCGTCGCCACCGTGCTGCGCGGTTACCGGCCCGTGCTGACGATTGATGCGCCGGGCACGCTGGACGGCGGCGACGTGTTGCGCCTCGACCGCACGCTATACGTCGGCCAATCGGCACGCAGCAATGCCGGGGGTATCGCGCAATTGAGTAAGCTGCTGGCCGCCTATGGCTATGCGGTGCAAGGTGTGCCAACCCGCGGTTGCCTGCACCTGAAATCCGCCGTCACCCAGCTCGCCGACGACACCTTGCTGCTGCAACCGAAGTGGGTGGATCGCGAACTGTTTGCTGATTTCCACATCATTGAAGTCGACACTGCCGAGCCGCACGCTGCGAACGTGTTGCGCATCGGCGACGCACTGGTGATGCCAGCCAGCTTCCCGCGCACCCAGCAACGACTGATCGATGCAGGTTTCAGAGTCATCGCCATCGATGTCTCAGAGCTGCAGAATGCCGAAGGCGCGGTGACCTGCTGCAGTCTGGTGTTTCGCGAGAACCACGGGGACCATTCCTGAGACGCAGAGCAGTTACGCTATGCCGATCATTCTCCCCGAGACAGCGCAAGGAACACTCATGAATCAGGCTATGTACGTCAGCTCCGTCCCCGTCTTCAAGCAGATGCTCGGTGGCCTCGCCGCGATTCTGGCCAAGGCCGAAGCGCATGCGACGGAAAAGAACATCGAGCCGACGGCATTCACGCAGGCGCGACTATTTCCGGACATGTTTCCGCTGAGCAAGCAGGTACAGGCTGCCTGCGATTTTGCACGCGGGGTTTCGGCGCGATTGGCCGGTGCCGAGGTGCCGAAGTACGACGACAGCGAACGGACGTTCGGCGAGCTGCGCGGGTTGATCGACCGCAGCATTGCGTTTATCGACAGCTTTAGCGCGGCGCAGTTTGAAGGTGCGGCGCAGAGAGAGATCGTCACCCGGGCGGGAACACCGAAGGAGCGTCGCTTCGACGGTCAGAGTTATCTACTGAACTATGGCCTGCCGCAGTTCTTCTTTCACGTCACTACGGCGTATGCGCTGTTGCGCCACAACGGCATCGAGATTGGCAAGCGCGATTACATGGGCCAGTACTGATCGGCTCAAGCCGACGGTCAGCCCTGATGGATGGGTATTGATGGGTTGATACTGATCCGTGCCAGGCAGGGCTCAAGTCATGCCCGGCACGGATTCGTCTATGCAGACGAGGCTGTTACTTGCTCTTTTTCTTTTCCTGCTTGGCAGCCTTCTTTTCCTTCATGGTCTTGGCTGGCTTTTTCTTGTCGCTTTTCTTTGAATCCAAACCCTTGCTCATGTTGCTCTCCGCAGTGTGGTTAGCTGGTGACTCGACGGGAAGTTTAAGCCGTTCTGCCCGCTGTTGGGCGGATGGATGTCGCCTGGAATCGCGGTGCGCAGCTCAAGTTGCTGGCGGCCGCTTCAGATGCGTTCGCTAGGAGCCAAATAGCGCCACTGCCCGGGCGGCAGTTTGGCGAGCGGGATGCGACCGACGCGCAGCCGCTTCATCGCCAGCACCTTGAGGCCGACTGCCTGGCACATCGGCTCGATCTGGGTGGGCTGCAACACCTTGAACGCAAAGCGCAGCCGCTGCTCGTTTTGCCAGCTGACCTTGATCGGCGGCATCGCGTAGTTGTTGAAGCGCAGGCCGTGATTGAGCAGAGCCAGTCCGTTGGGGATCAGCGTGCCGCTGACATCGACCACAAACTCCTGCTCGACCCGGTCGATGTCCTCGGTGAGCTTGCGGCTGACGCGCCAGTCCTGGGTAAAAATCATCAGCCCACTGGCGTTGGTCGGCAGCGATAGTGGCGAAGTCAGCCGTTGCAAATGCCGTTTCAACGGGCGTACGCCGGAGGCATCATTCACTGATCGGGTACCGGGCGTGACGAGCGCGCTGGCCGGGTTGGGGCCGCTGCCGTCGTCGTAGCCGACCGGTTTATGCAGCACGAGGGTGGCCGGTTCGGTGGCGATCAGCTTGGCGCCGGGGTCGAGTTCGACGGTTTGCGTGTCCACCATGAACTGCGGTTCTTCCACCACCACCCCGTCGACCCGCACCCAACCACCCTCGATGTACTGCTCAGCCTCACGCCGCGAGCACTGGGCAAGCGCGACCACACGTTTGGCGAGGCGAACGGGTTCTGTCATCGAGGTGCCATTGAGAAAGGGTGGGTCATTGTAGGCGCCTTATGGGGACGGGGCTCTTGTGCAAGTACGAGTGGTTCTCACCGCGCTCTGCCCCCTCTCCCTGTGGGAGAGGGTTGGGGTGAGAATTCGGGTGCTCGCGGGACGACCTGATTCCCGTGACCCATGCGAAGACAGGACTCCAGCGCCTGGCGCTCCACAAGCGAAATAGCGAAGTGCGAGCATCGTGACCGAAGTCGCTTCCCCAAAAGCTGGCTTCCACCAGAGCGAGCTTCCACAGGAGCGCATAGCGCGTTCGCGCCCAGCATTGCCCAAAGGGAAAGTCGAAGAGGACCGTAGGCTACGCTCAGCGACTTACGAGCCGAACACCACCGTCTTGTTGCCGTTGAGCAGGATGCGATCTTCAAGGTAGTAGCGCAGGGTGCGCGCGAGCACGCGTCGCTCGATGTCCCGACCGATGCGGATCATGTCGTCGGGCGTGTCGTGATGACTGACGCGCTCGATGTCCTGCTCGATGATCGGGCCTTCATCCAGATTGGCGGTGACGAAGTGAGTAGTCGCGCCAATCAACTTGACCCCGCGCCGATGCGCCTGGTGGTAAGGCCGGGCACCTTTGAAGCCGGGCAGGAAGGAGTGATGGATGTTGATGCAGCGCCCGGCCAGTTTTGTCGCCAGCTCGCCGGACAGTACCTGCATGTAGCGGGCAAGCACCACCAGGTCGGTGCGGCTTTGCTGGATCAGCGCCCATAGCTGGGCATCCTTGTCGAGCGCGTCGGCAGGCAGGTAGTGGAATGGGATGTCGTCGAAATCGAGGTGCTGATAGGTTTCGCGCGGATGATTGGCGACGATGCCGGCGATCTCCATTGGCAGCTCGCCAATCCGCCAGCGATAGAGCACATCGGCCAGGCAATGGTCGAATTTCGACACCAGCAGCAGGATCCGCCGATGCTCGCTGCGGTCTCGGATTTGCCATTGCAGATCATATTTTCTGGCGATGCCAGCGAAATCCGCCTGCAGGTTGCCCAGCGTGACGTCGTCCAGCAGCGGCTGGAAAACCAGGCGCATGAAGAAACGCGCAGTCTCGGTATCGCCGAACTGTTGCGCTTCCAGGATGTTGTCGCCGCGCGTGGCGAAATGACCGGATACCGCAGCGACGATGCCCGGGCGATCCGGGCACGACAGTGTCAGTACGAATTGTGCGGCCATGTCAGACGGTGCGGTGCAGGATCAGTTCCAGTACCGCCTTGGTACCGAAAAAGGCGAGCAGCAGCACGGCCATGCCAACCAGGGTCAGCCGGACGGCCTGCTGGCCGCGCCAGCCATGCTGCCAGCGCCCGTAGAGCAAGGTGCCGAAAACCAGCCAGGCCACGATCGACAGTATCGTCTTGTGTGCCAGATGCTGGCCAAACAGGTTATCGACAAACAGCGCGCCAGTGAGCAGGGTCAGCGTCAGCAGCAAAAATCCCGCCGCGATCAGCCGGAACAGCAATGTCTCGGTCAGCGTGAGCGGCGGCAGCGCGCGCATCCAGGGGCTGAACTGGCGGTGGCGCAATGCGCGTTCCTGCACGGCCAGCAGTATCGCCAGTGCGGCGGCCATCGACAGCACACTAAAAGCAATGAGTGCCACCGTGACATGCAGCTTGATCTGCCAGTCCATCGTTAGCGGCAGGGTTGGCGGCGCCAGGAAGCTATCCACCGCGATCAGCAGTGCCGTCAGCGGAAACACGATCACCCCGAGGGCCGCGACCGGGCGCGACAGATTCACCAGCACGGTCATTGCCGACACCACGAAGGCGACCAGCGACAGCGCGGCGAAAAAGTGCAGGTCCAGCGCGCCCCGATGCATGCTCAGCAGGATGGCGGCGTGTATCGGCAGCGCCGCACCGGCCAGGCTCAGCGCCAGTCGGTTCAACGGCGGTCCGCCGCTCAACAAGGGGCGCGCCAGGCCGCCCCCGGCGGCGAGGTAGAGCAAGATGGCGAGCAGGGCGAAGACGTGGATGACCATAGGCCAGGAGTGTCGCACAGGGTCCGCCGGACGTGCAGGTGAGTACCCTCGATCGTTCGCCACAGCTGCGTCCGCTATAATCGAGCACTTTCCTGTACGCCGGTCCCGTCATGTTCGAGTCGCTCAGCCAACGTCTTTCCACCACCGTCAATCGACTGCGCGGCCGCGGCCGGCTGACCGAGGAGAACATTCGCGAGTCGCTGCGTGAGGTGCGCATCGCGCTGTTGGAGGCTGACGTAGCGCTGCCGGTGGTGCAGGCGCTGATCCAGCGCATCAAGGTACGCGCGGTCGGTCAGGACGTAATGAAGAGCCTCAGCCCGGGGCAGGCGTTGGTCAAGGTGGTCAGCGACGAGCTGACCACGGTGATGGGCACCGCCAACACCGAGCTGAATCTGGCTCAGCAGCCGCCGGCCGTGGTGCTGATGGCAGGCCTGCAAGGCGCCGGCAAGACCACCACGGTCGCCAAGCTGGCGCGCCTGTTGACCGAGCGCAAGAAGAAAAAGGTCATGGTGGTGAGCTGCGACGTCTATCGTCCGGCCGCCATCGAGCAATTGCGCACGCTGGCTGAACAGGTCGGGGTGAAATTCTTCCCGTCCGAGGCTGGCCAGGATCCCGTCGAGATCGCCAAGGCCGCTGTGCAGGCTGCGCGCCGCGAAGTGGTCGATGTGCTGATCGTGGATACCGCCGGCCGCCTGCATGTGGACGAGGCGATGATGGCCGAGATCAAGGCATTGCATGCCGCGATCACGCCGATCGAAACGCTGTTCGTGGTCGATTCGATGACTGGCCAGGATGCCGCCGTCACCGCCAAGGCGTTCAGCGATGCCTTGCCGCTGACCGGCGTAATCCTCACCAAGACTGACGGCGATGCCCGCGGCGGTGCTGCACTTTCGGTGCGTTACGTCACCGGCCGGCCGATCAAGTTCCTCGGCGCTGGCGAGAAGACTGACGCGCTGGAGCCGTTCCATCCCGATCGTCTGGCGCAACGCATCCTGGGCATGGGCGACGTGTTGTCGCTGGTCGAGGAAGTCGAGCGCAAGGTCGACCAGGAAAAAGCGCAGAAGCTCGCCCAGAAGGTCATGAAGGGCAAGCGCTTCGACCTGAACGACATGAAGGATCAGCTGGAACAGATGGGCAATATGGGTGGCCTGGCCGGCTTGATGGACAAGCTGCCGGGTATGTCCGCCTTGCCGGATAGCGTCAAATCCAAGGTCAACGACGGCGAGATGAAGCGGATGATCGCGATCATCAGCTCAATGACCAAGAAGGAGCGCCGCCATCCCGATGTACTTAATGGCTCCCGCCGCGCCCGCGTGGCGCGCGGCTCAGGCACCCAGCCGGCCGACGTCAACCGCCTGCTCAAGCAGTACATGCAGATGGAAAAGATGATGTCCAAACTGTCCAAGGGCGGCACCAAGGGCCTGATGCGGCAGATGCGCGGGGCCATGAAAGGCATGGGCGGGATGGGCGGCATGGGTGGTTTGCCGCCGCCGCGCTGATTTCAAGGACAGGGATGAGGGGCGAGTAGCGAGGGCGCGAAGCTCGGCCACCGGCGTCGGGCCAGTCTTGCTCCATGCAGAACGTCCTCGCTACTCGCCCCTCTTCCCTACGCTCCCGCTGGCTCTTCCCTTTTCCCCAAAATCCGTTAAAATGCCCCGTTTACCGCGCACGGTTCTCGTGCGGCTGCCGGTGATTCGGCAACTCTGGAGTTTTAGTTATGGTCAAGATTCGTCTTTCGCGCGGTGGCGCCAAGGGCCGTCCGTTCTACCACGTTGTCGTGACCGATCAGCGCAGCAAGCGCGATGGCCGCAACATCGAGAACATCGGCTACTACAACCCGGTTGCTTCGGGCAAGGACAAGCGCCTTGAGCTGAACGTCGAGCGCGTCAAAGAGTGGGTTAGCAAGGGTGCCCAGCTGACCGACAAGGTCGCCGCACTGGTCAAGGAAGCCGGCAAGCTGCAGGCTGCCTGAGTATGACTGCAGCTAGTCGACGCGTCCTGATCGGACGCATCGTCGGGCTGTACGGTGTGCAGGGCTGGCTCAAGATTGAATCCTGGGCTGAGCCGCGCATGCGGATCTTCGATTACCAGCCGTGGCTGCTCAGCGCAGCGCCGGGTGTGGAAACGCAGATCTCGGGAGTGAAAGGTCGTTCGCAAGGCAAGGGCATGGTGGCCCAGCTGCCTGGTGTGGATGACCGGGAACAGGCGGCAGCGCTGATCGGTACCGACATCTATGTCTCCCGTGAACAGCTGCCAGCTCCCGCGAAAGATGAGTATTACTGGGTCGATCTCGAAGGAATCGAGGTTGTCACCACGGAAGACGTGAAGCTCGGTCGGGTCAGTCATCTGTTCGCGACCGGTGCCAACGACGTCGTGGTAGTGAGGGATGGCGAGCGCGAGCGGCTGATTCCTTTCATCCAGGGTTCGTATGTGCGTTCAGTGGACTTGTCCGCGGGGCGCATGGTGGTGGACTGGGATCCTGAATTCTGACGTCGCCCGGATGGTGAAATAGAGTCCGCGGGACAGAGGGTCAAGGATCATGCGCATCGACGTCGTTACATTGTTTCCCGACTTCGTGCGTCAGTGTGCTGCTGTCGGTGTCGTTGGACGCGCGCAGCAACGCGAGTTGCTGCAGGTGGAAACCTGGAATCCGCGCGACTACACCACGGACCGGCACCGTACCGTAGACAGCAGCTCCTATGGCGGCGGTCCCGGGATGGTGATGTTGATCGAGCCGTTGCGCGCGACCCTTGCGGCCATGCGCGACGCGGCGTCGGAACCGGCGCATGTGATTTATCTCAGTCCGCAGGGAACGCGGCTGACGCAGGGCAGGGTGGAAGCGCTGGCAAAACTGCCGCGCATCGCCTTGCTCTGTGGGCGTTATGAAGGTGTGGATGAGCGTGTGCTGGCGCACGAGGTCGACGAGGAGCTTTCCATCGGCGATTATGTGTTGTCCGGCGGCGAGCTGGCTGCTGCGGTAATCATCGACGCGGTGGGTCGCTTGCAGGATGGTGCGTTGAACGACGCATTGTCGGCCGAGCAGGATTCATTTTCGGATGGCCTGCTGGATTGTCCGCATTACACGAAACCGGTGCATGATGCGCTGGGTACCGTACCGGAGGTGTTGTTGTCCGGCGACCATGCGGCGATTGCCCGTTGGCGCCTGAAGCAATCACTGGGACGAACCTGGCTGCGTCGCCCGGATCTATTGTCACGGCGTGCGTTGGATGCTGAATCCCGGGCATTGCTGGAAGAATTCCGCCGCGAACATGTTCGACAAGAGCAGGCGCGGCAAGACGGTGCGGTCGAGTGACGACCGCAGCATTGATTGACATCGCTAAAGTGAACCGACAGGTGCGCCATGAACAAGATCATTGAACAGTTCGAAGCCGAGCAGATTACCCGCCAACTGCCGGAGTTCGGCCCTGGTGACACCGTGGTGGTCAACGTCAAGGTGAAGGAAGGCAACCGCGAGCGCGTGCAGGCGTTCGAGGGTATCGTCATTGCCCGCCGCAGCCGTGGCCTGCATTCGGCCTTCACCGTGCGCAAAATCTCGCACGGCACCGGCGTGGAGCGCGTGTTCCAGTCGCATAGCGCGGCGATCGATTCGGTGACCGTCAAGCGCAAGGGTAAAGTGCGCGGCGCGAAGCTGTATTACCTGCGTGGTCTGGAAGGCAAGGCTGCCCGCATCAAGGAAGACGTGGCCGCTGCTGCCGCTGCCAAGGCTGCCGGCAAGGCCGCTGCCGCCGCTGCTGCTGCCGCTTCAGCCGCCGAATAATTCGGCCGGCGCTTTCTGCGCCAATAAAAAGCCCGCGGAGCGATCCGCGGGTTTTTTGCTGTCAGTGAGCTGGAAACATAGAGAGCGGGTTGCTGCTGATCTTGGAGCCTGTTCAAAGTACTGATTGGGGTTGAATCCAATAAGCGAGCTTGGCTTTTGGCTCCCTCCCCTGCTTGCAGGGGAGGGTTGGGGAGGGCTAAGGCTCTCGCCTCTGACGTGCTCAAGAGACCCCCTCCCAACCTCCCCCTGCAAGCAAGGGGAGGAGCAATGCCCGCCCAGTCCTGAAGTGGTCGCTGAGATTCGACAGAAAGACTTTAGACAGACTTTTACGCCAGCCGTTGTGGCTCTTGCAGGAAGTTGCCTTGCACGAAGTCCACGCCGCAGGCGAACAGCAACGACGTGCTGGTGGCGTCCTCCACCCATTCGGCAATGGTCTGGCGTTTCAGCTCGCGCGCCTGCTGGCAGATCTCGGCCACCTTCTTCTGGTTTTCCGGATGCCGCGGCAGTTCGGCCATGTAGCTGCGGTCGATCTTCAGATAATCCGCATCGACGTGGGTGAGCAGCTGGAACGAATTCAGGCCGGAACCGAATTGCTCAAGTGCGAAGTAGCCACCCAGTTTCTTCCAGTTCTTGACGAACTCCTGTGCCGGGCGCAGCAGGGTCATTACCTTGCTTTCGGTCATCTCAAGTACGACGCGGCCATTCTTCAGTGCAGCTTTGCCGAGTCGTTCCTCCAGCCACGGCAACAGCGATTCATCCTGCAATGATGCGGCGGTGAGCTTGATGAAGAAGGTGGTCTGCTGGCCTTGGCCTTCGCGTGACTGCAGTGCGCCGATGGCTTTGTCGAGCACCCAGCGATCGATCGCACTGTTGAGGTTGTGCTTTTCGGCGATCGGCATGAAGAAGCCGGGCAATACCTCACCTTGCGGGCCGTTCATGCGCAGCAGGATTTCCGAGTAGTCGCCCTCGGCATCCTGCAAGCTGACGGTTTGCTGGTGGTAGAGCATCAGGCCGTCTTGCGCCAGGGCCTGCTGCAGCAGTTCCAGCCAGTAGCGGTCGCGCTCGTCGTCGGCCTTTTCACGGGCCGCCGGATCGTGCAGTTCCACCTTGCTGCCGCCCAGGCTTTGCGCGGTGCGCAAGGCCTGGCTGGCCTGGTTGAGCAGCAGTTCGGCGTTCGCGTTCTTCTCGCCTAGCATGCTGCCGCCAATGCTGACCGTGACGCTGATCGAGCGCGTGCCGACATCGAAAATTTCGTTGCTGATACTGTGCTGGAGCTTGGCGATCCATTCCCTGATGGACTCGTCCGGACGCGAATCCAGCACGACACCGAGCGTATGCTCGGCGAGCATGCCGGTGACATCATCGGTGCCCAGCAGCATGCGGATGCGGCCGGCAAAACTGGCCAGCAATTCATCCGCCTTGCCCAGACCTACCCCGGCGACGATCGACGCCCAATTATCCGGCTCGACCAGCAATAGCGATTGGCCTTTCTTGCCGTTCGCAGCGGCCGCCACCGCGTCATCGACGCATTCCAGAGTGCGCGCGCGGTTGAACAGGCCGGTGACCGGATCACGCTGCAGCTGCTCCAGCATCGCCTGGTCGACCAGCTGCCGCCGAAATACGATCTGCAGGCACGGCTCGCCCTCGAACGTGGCTGGCGCAAATTCCACCGTGGCATCGACATAGCTGCCGTCGGCGCGGCGCGCACGCAAGGCCAGCTGAGAGGGCAGTTTCTCCTGGCGCGCGTGGCCCCTGAGCAGGGACTTGAACTCGTCCGCGTTGGCCGGATCGATCATGTCCAGCACCGGCAGTCCGAGCAGGTCGTCGAAACTGTCGTAGCCAAAGGTGTTCAGATAGGCCTGATTGGCGCGCACATGCATGCCTTCATGGACATAGGCAATCGCATCGGTGGAGGAATCGAGCAGCGCGTCACAGCGGCGCTCCGACTCACGCAACGAGCTCTCCAGTCGGCGCACCTGGCGACGTGTCTGTAGTGCTTCAAATTCGCGCCGGAGTACGGCAATCAACTGTTTCGGCTGGCTGCGCGCCGTCACGCCGCGGGCGCCCCCGACGAACAGGTCCGCAACGAGCTGGTTGTCCATCGTGCTGACCAGACCCACCAATGAATAGTCGCGGCCATAAGCATCGAGCAACTGCACCACTTCGCGCAGCCCCAGGTTGGCGACCGCCGGGTCGAACATCACGATGTCCGGTTCCAGTTCGCTCACCGCTGCCTGTACCTGCTCGATATTGGTGGCACGCGCGGGACGCACGGCAATACCGGTGTTACGCAGCAGGCTGATGATCTGTTCAGCCTCTTCGAGCGAGTTTTCGATGAAGAGGATCTTGATGACGTAGTCTTTTTTCATAGGGCGTCGAGCTGTCCGTTGATCACCGCTGGCTACGCGGATCCAATTCAGGATCTTCTATAACTGATGTTTGTAACGGATTCTGCCAAAGGCCGCCAGCAAAAAACGGTGTGCGAGGCGAGCATCGTCTCGTTCACAGTGGTCGCTTGGACAGATCGCCACCCACTTCACGTACCAATCTAGGGACCAGATAACCCGGCAGCCGTGTGCGCAACGTATCCATCAGGGCCTGCGCACGGGCGTCGTCCACCTCGAAATGCGCGGTGCCGTGCACCCGGTCGAGCTGGTGCAGGTAGTACGGCAGCACGCCGGCCGCGAACAGCCGCTCGGACAATTCGGCCAGTGTGCCAGCGTCATCGTTGATGCCGCGCAGCAGCACCGACTGGTTGAGCACGGTGGCGCCGGCCTCACGCAGACGCCCGCAAGCGGCCTCGACGCTGGCGTCAATTTCGTTGGCATGGTTGGCGTGCAGCACCACCACCTTTTGCAGCGGCAGCGCATCGAGCCAGCTGATGAACGCCGCGTCGATCCGTTCCGGCAGCACTACCGGCAGCCGGGTGTGGATGCGCAGGCGGGTGACATGCGGGAGGTCGGCCAGGCCGCGGCTCAGTTCTTCCAGCTTGGTCGTGGCCAGCGCGAGCGGGTCGCCGCCGGAAAGAATCAGTTCGCTGATCGATGAGTCCTGTCGCAGATGCTCAAGCGCCTGCCGCCACTGGCCGGCAGCGGCCATTTCCTCGCCGTAAGGGAAATGCCGGCGGAAGCAGTAGCGGCAATTGATCGCGCAGCTGCCGCTGGCAATCAGCAGGGCGCGACCATGGTATTTGTGCAGCACGCCTTGCGCGGCACGTGACGCCATGTCGCCGACGGCGTCGGTGACGAAACCGGGCACCTCATCCAGCTCGGCCAGCTGGGGCAATACCTGCAGCAGCAGCGGGTCGTGTGCGTCGCCATGGCGCATGCGGGCGACGAAGCCGCGCGGCACGCGCAGTGCGAAACCGGCGTCGGCGGGCGGCAGGCGTTCAGCGAGCTGCTCCAGTCCGAGCAGGGTGAGTAATTCGCCGGCGTCGGTGACGGCGTCCCGCCACAGCTGTCGCCAGTCAGACAGCGTGCTGGTTTCAGATCGCGTAATGCGGGCGCCGGGGCTTGCGGTTATCATGTGCGGCCTAAGTATCGGGCATTCGCCCGTCAATCCTGTCATTTTAGCCGCTGATCATGACGCGGAGGGTTCTACAAACCCTTTGCTCATCAGCTTATCAATTGAAACGGAGCTCACTGCATGGCCACCTACGGTCTCAACGACGTCAAAAACGGTGTGAAAATCATTGTCGATGGCGACCCTTGCACGATCGTCGAGGCGGAGTTCATCAAGCCAGGCAAAGGCCAGGCGTTCACCCGCATCCGCATCCGCAACCTGCTCAACGGCCGCACCGTGGAAAAGACCCTCAAGGCGAGCGAGTCGTTCGAGGGTGCCGACGTGGTCGATTCGGACATGCAGTATCTCTACAGCGATGGCGAGTTCTGGCACTTCATGCAGCAGGAAACCTTCGAGCAGCACCAGGCCGACAAGACCGCCGCCGGTGAAGCTGCGAAGTGGCTGAAGGGCGAGGAGCAGTGCGTGGTGACGTTGTGGAACGGTCGCCCGATCTCGGTGCAGCCGCCGAATTTCGTCGAGCTGAAGATCGTCGAGACCGATCCGGGCGTGCGCGGCGATACCTCCGGTGGCGGCGGCAAGCCGGCCAAGCTGGAGACCGGCGCGGTGGTGCGCGTGCCGCTGTTCGTGAACCAGGACGAGATCATCAAGGTCGATACCCGCACCGGTGAATACGCCAGCCGGGTGAAGTGACGAGCGGGCGCGCGAACTGAAGTTCGCGCATCTGCCTGCACGTCATCCCGGCCTTCGCCGGCATGACGTGCAAGAACGTGGGGCGGCCGCCGCAAGGTACCGCCCCATGTCGTATCCAAACTGACATAAAGCGAGTTGATGATGAGCCCGATGACACCACAGCCAGTCGACCTGATCATCGAAGCGCGCTGGGTGGTGCCGGTCGAGCCGCATGCGGTGGTACTGGAAGATCACGCCGTGGTGGTGCAGGACGACCGCATCGTCGCGCTGTTGCCGATCGCCGAGGCACGCCGCGCCTATGCTCCGCTTGAGCGCGTCGAGTTGAGCGAGCACGCGCTGATCCCGGGCTTGATCAACTCGCATACGCACAACCCGATGACCCTGCTGCGTGGCCTGGCTGACGACCTGCCGTTGATGGTCTGGCTGCAGCAGCACATCTGGCCGGCCGAGGCGAAGGTGATCGGGCCGGAGTTCGTGCGCGACGGTGTGGAGCTGGCGGTCGCCGAAATGCTGCGCGGTGGTACGACGTGTGCCAACGAGAATTATTTCTTTCCCGACGTGATCGGCGCGACCTACCGCAAGCTTGGCTTCCGCGCGGTGGTCGGGCTGCCGGTAATCGAATTCCCGACCGCGTGGGCGAAGACGCAGGACGAATATTTCGAGCGTGCCGGCGAAGTGCACGATAGCTTCCGTGGCGATCCGCTGATCAGCACCGCGTTCGCGCCGCATGCGCCGTATACGGTCACGGACGACAGCTTCGAACGCATTCGTGTGTTGTCCGATCAGCTCGATATCCCAGTGCATCTGCACATGCATGAGACCGAGCACGAGGTCACCGAAGAAAAGAACAAGAGCGGGCTGCGCCCATTCCAGCGTCTGCAGAAACTGGGGCTGATCAACGATCGCCTGATCGCCGTGCACATGACCCAGCTGACCGACGGCGAGATCACCGCCTGCGCCGAGGCCGGCGTGTCGGTGGTGCATTGCCCGGAATCCAATCTCAAGCTCGCCTCGGGTTTCTGCCCGGCGGAAAGGCTGCGCCAGGCTGGCGTGAATGTGGCGCTGGGCACCGACGGCTGTGCTTCGAACAACGACCTGGACATGTTTGGCGAGATGCGCACCGCTGCGCTGCTGGCCAAAGCGGTGGCCGGCGATGCGGCTGCATTCGATGCAGCGTACGCGTTGCGTACGGCCACGCTGAATGGCGCGAAGGCGCTGGGGCTGGACGCGAAAATCGGCTCGATCGAAGTCGGCAAGCAGGCTGACCTTGCCGCCGTGCGGCTGAGCGATCTGGAAACCCAGCCGCTGTTCCATGTCATCTCGCAGCTGATCTATGCCGCCGGCCGCCATCAGGTCAGTGACGTGTGGATTGCCGGCCGACGCAAGCTGGCTGAGCGCATGCTGCTCGACATCGACACCGACGCGGTGCTCGCCCGGACTCGCGCCTGGCGCGAACGCATCGCGGCGCACTGATCCAAGCCAAGGCACTGAGTTTTCATGAATCGTTATCTTGTCCTCATGATGCGTCGCCCGCAGTTCGATCCGGCGGTGGTGCCGCTGCACCGACGGTATATGGAGGAGCTGCGCTTACAGGGGCACAACGAAATGTCCGGCCCGTTTGGCGACAAGTCCGGCGGCGCATGGCTGCTGCGCGCGGACAATCTGGTTGAAGCGCTGGCTATCGCCCATAGCGACCCGGCGCATACCAGTGGTGGCTGGGATATCACGGTGCACGAATGGCAGGCGGATTAGACTACGTCTTGGTTTCTGAGGATTTGACAATGCAGACCGCACCCAATGTAAGCGCCGACGAGATCGCCCGCTTCGGCAAGCTGGCCGCGCGCTGGTGGGACCCTGACGGCGAGTCGCGCCCGCTGCATGATCTCAACCCGGTGCGCGCGGCCTATGTCGCTGCACGCGTCGACCTGCGCAACGCGCGCGTGGCCGATGTCGGTTGCGGGGGCGGCCTGTTGAGCGAGGCGCTGGCGCATGCCGGAGCCAAAGTCACCGGCATCGATCTGGGGGAGAAGGTGATCGAGGTCGCCAAACTGCATCTGCATGAATCGAACCTCAGCGTCGATTACCGGGTGCAATCCTCCGCTGATCTGGCCGCCGCCGAGCCGGCAAGTTTCGATGCCGTGTGCTGCATGGAGCTGATCGAGCACGTGCCCGATCCGGCCGCGCTGGTGAATGACCTGGCCACGATGTTGAAACCGGGTGGACGGCTATTCATGTCCACGTTGAACCGGACGCCGGCTGCGTTCGGCGCGGCGATTCTTGGCGCCGAATATCTGATGCGCATGCTGCCGCGCGGCACCCATCACTACGCACAATTCCTGAAGCCGTCCGAGCTGGGTCGTCTGTTGCGCCAGGCCGGGCTGGAACTGGAGGGCGTTTCTGGATTGGGCTACAACCCACTCCAGCGCAAGGCCTGGCTGAGCCGTTTTACCGCAGTCAATTACGTGCTCAGCGCACGTAAGCCGATATGAGGCCGGCGGACATGAAGCTGGTACCGGAAAATATTCAGGGCGTGCTGTTCGATCTGGACGGTACCTTGCTCGACAGCGCGCCTGATCTTTACGCTGCACTGGTTGTTCAATGCGCGGAAGAGGGCGTGCTGCCGCCACCGTATGCACCTGTACGGGAGGTCGTTTCACGCGGTTCGCGGGCTGTATTGCGCTGCGCATTTGCCGATCGCGACGAATCGGTGCTTGACGCATTGGTGCCGCGCTATCTGGAAATTTATGAGAGCGTGATGGCGCAGCAGACCCGTCCGTTCGATGGCATCGACAACCTGCTTGAGCGCATCGAGGCGCAAGGGTTGCGCTGGGGCATCGTGACCAACAAGGCGGCCTTCCTCACCGATGAATTGATCAGCCGTATCGGCTGGACCTCGCGTGCCAGTGCGGTGGTGTCTGGCGATACCTTGCCGGTGAAGAAGCCCGATCCGGCGCCGGTGCTGCTGGCTTGCGAGCGTGCAGGACTGGATCCGGCACGCTGCCTGTTCGTCGGCGACGACCGTCGCGACGTATTGGCCGGCGCTGCTGCCGGTCTGTACACGGTGGCGGTGAGCTGGGGCTATCTCGACGGCGGTGATCCGCATGAGTGGGGCGCCGACGTGGTGCTGGATACGCCGGCCCAGCTGGCCGCTTTGCTGCAACTTCAACCGGTCACGGCATGAGCGAGCGGGTCGAACAAAACGCGGTATTGCAGAGCTTCATCGACAAATGGCTGGCGGTGCAGCCGCAACAGCGCGTCGCGCTGGTGTTCGTCGACGGGCAGCGCTACCCAGGTCACGTTGCGTTGGCCGCGCTGGAGCAGGAGCTGCTCGGCGCCGCCTACGGCATCCGCGAGCCGCAGGTGGCGGTAGCCAAGCTCAACTGGTGGGCCGAGGAGCTGGCCGGTGCGGCAGCCAGTGGTGGTCGCCATCCGTTGACCCAGGTGTTGTTCGATGACGAGCGTGCGCATGCCATGGCCCCCGAGCTCTGGCTGGCACCGGTGCTTGCCGCGATGGCGCAGCTGGAAGAGGGCACCGCGGTGGATTTTTCATCGCAGCTGGCAGCTGCCAGGCAACTGCACGGCGCGCTGGCCGTGCTGGAGACCGCGTGGTGGTATGGGGCCGACGCATCGGCCGAGCGCGCAACCCAGGTCGCCACGCTCAATCATCTGCTGTATGCCCTGTTGCGCCTGGAACAGGACGCTGAACGTGATCGCCTGCCGCTGCCGATGGCGCGGCTGGCGCGGCATGGCTTGAGCCGTACACAGTTGCGTGAGCCCAGCGCTGCCCGGCAGCAGGCGGTCAAGGCCCAGCTGGACGATCTTTTGGCGAGCTGGCACGCGTCGGCCGCACTGGCGGGACCGCTCAGCGTGTTTCGTGCGCTGGAGTCACGGCATGGCAGCGGGCTGGCACAGCGTGCTGCACGGGCTGGCGACGCACTGGCTGCGCTGCAAGTGGGTCAGCCGCGCACCGGGCTGGCGACCACGCTGCAGGCCTGGCAGGCCGCCCGCGCCTGGCGGCGGCAGCTGGGCATAACCGCCTGAGACGCAGTGTTTCTGCCGCACCACTATTGCGTGCCACCCCATTTGCCCCAAGATTGCAGTTCTTCTCGGCGATCCCATGCGTCGATGCCAGGATCTACCCATGTCGAACCAGGAAAATACCGTCCGCCTTCTCCCCGATGTCGCCGTGCACGCGCAGCCGCACCTTGCTGGCGCGCTGGACTGGGTCGGCATGGCCGATATCCAGGTGCCCGTACATTTTGATGCCGGTGATGGCGAGGTACAGCGGGCAAGTGCCAAGGTCGGCGCCTTCGTCAACCTGAAGCGGCCGGACAAGCGCGGCATCCACATGTCGCGGCTGTATCTGCAGGTCGAGCAGGCGTTGAGCACGCAGACCCTGACCTCCGATTCGCTGCATGCGCTGTTGCGTGGGTTCCTCGACTCGCACAAGGATCTGGCCGACCGCGCCTGCCTCAGCATCCGCTTCGAACACCTGGTGCGCCGCCCGGCCCTGCGCAGCGAAAACAGCGGCTGGCGCGCGTATCCGGTCACCATCCAGGCGAGCCTGACCGGGGATGCGTTTCTGCTCGAACTGGGCACCGAGGTGGTCTATTCCTCGACCTGTCCGGCATCGGCGGCGCTGTCACGCCAGCTGATCCAGGATCAGTTCGCGAAGGATTTCGATGCCGGCAAGCCGCTCGATCACGCCGCCGTGCTGGCCTGGCTTGGCAGCGAGCAGGGCATCATCGCCACGCCGCACGCGCAACGCAGCGTGGCCTGCCTGCGCGTCCGTCCGGCACGGGGCGCTGGTTTCGATCTGATCGGTTTGATTGATCGCGTCGAGCATGCACTTGGCACGCCGGTGCAGACCGCCGTGAAGCGCGAAGACGAACAGGCGTTCGCGCTCGCGAACGGCAGCAATCTGATGTTTTGCGAGGACGCCGCGCGGCGCATCCAGAAGGCGCTCGACGCCGACGATCGCCTCAACGACTTCCACATCCGCGTCGAGCACCAGGAAAGCCTGCATCCGCATGACGCTGTGGCGTATGCGAGCAAGGGTGTGGTTGGCGGGTACGGTTCAACACCCTGATTTGCTCCTTCTCCCCTTCGGGGAGAAGGTTGGGATGAGGGGCGGGTGCTCGCGGGATCGCAAATCTTCGTCACCCCTGCGCAGGCAGGGGCCCAGTGCCTTGCGCTTTACCTGCTGCATTGTCGCCATCTGCCATTTCGCTTGCAGAGCGTTTCGTCCTCCTGCGGAGGGCGAGTCACTTTTCTCTTGCTTGGCCAAGAGAAAAGTAACCCAAAGAGAAGGCCACCCCGCTTGGCGCTTGCCGGGCATGTATGCCCAGCAAGTCCGTGAGCTGGGGCCGGGCTTTTCGACAGCACATCCGTGTGCTGGCGAAAAGGGATCGGCGTCCTGCCGATTCCCCCTTCGGGGCCTGTCGACCCCATCTCACCGCCGCACAGGGGCCCCCGGTAGAGCCGCGGGCGTGCTGCTCGCGGCAAATATCGACGCTCCTGTGGGAGCGACTTCAGTCGCGATGCTTTTCTCTGTCAGAGATTAGCGGCGTCAGATCACAACCGCGTTGAAAGCCAAATGGCACATCCTGTTGCAGCGGTGATGCTTCGCCATAGCAACCGATAGGGGCCTGCTGGATTTCCACCACGCTCCCTTGCGTATTCCTCGTGCATGGCCTCGTCCGACTGGATGGATTGCACTGCGGCGAGCACCTGTTGATCGCTACTGCGGAGGAAATCCACTTGATGCGCCAGATGTGCGTTGACCGTACTTTCGATAGCAGCAGTGCAGGTCCAGACAGCGCGTTGCCCCAGGATCGCAGTGAAGACGCCCAGCACCCAGCCACCTATCGCCCATAACGCGAGCGCATGGCATGGCCGCAATGTTCTAGCTCGAAGGATTTCATCAAATGTGCGGAAGTGCTTTCGCTCATGGGCCAGCATGTCGGAGAGTGCTGGCACACAAGCGGGATGCAACAGTCGTGAGATGAGGATTTGCCCCGTGTAAACCGATATGGCCCCGAGCTCGCCAGCATGGTTTACCCGCAGTATCTGCGCGAAAGACTGGATCTCGGACATGGTTTGGCAGTCTTATCCGTATTTTCCGGAATACATGGCTGCCCACTCCCCGGCAGCTACGAATCGAGTCGTCGAGGCGGGTCTCACCGGGCAAACGTCAGCCGCTGCCCGCGCACGCTCTCATCGATCTTCGTGCCATCCCAGACGCGCTGGCCGTTGACGAAGGTGCTGATGATCGAGCTGTGGAAGGTTTCGCCTTCGAACGGCGACCAGCCGCACTTGGACAGCACTTCGGCGCGGGTTACGGTGTGCGGCTTGTTCGGGTCGACCAGTGTCAGGTCGGCGGCATAGCCCTCGCGCAGGTAGCCGCGTTCCCTCACGTCGAACAGCGTGGCTGGTGCGTGGGTGACGGACTCGACCGCGCGCTCCAGCGTCAGCTTGCCTTCGAATACCCGCTGCAGGGCCGCTTGCAGCGCGAACTGCACCAGCGGTAGGCCGGATGGCGCGTTGTCGTATTTCTGCGCCTTTTCTTCCAGCAGGTGTGGCGCGTGGTCGGTGGCCAGTACGTCGATGCGGCCTTCGGCCAATGCCTTGATGATCGCCTCGCGGTCGGCGGAGGTCTTGATTGCCGGGTTGCACTTGATCAGGAAGCCGAGGCGCTCGTAGTCGCGGTCGTCGAAATGCAGGAAGTGCACGCAGGTTTCGGCGGTGATCTGCTTGCGCGAGCCATCTGGACGGCGGATCGGGCCGGGCTGGAACAGCGCCAGCTCATCGGCGGTCGAGATGTGCAGCACATGCAGGCGGGTGCCGTGTTTCTGCGCCAGCGAAATCGCCAGCCGGGTCGACTTGATGCAGGCCTCGCGCGAGCGGATCAGCGGGTGCTCCCAGGCCGGGATGTCGTCGCCGTACTTTTCGCGTGCCTTCGCGTGCAGCGCGTCGATCATCGGGGTGTCTTCGCAATGCGTGATGATCGGGGTAGGGCAGTCGCGGAAGATGCCGTCGAGGGTTTCCGGGTTGTCCACCAGCATGTTGCCGGTGGAGGCGCCCATGAACACTTTCACGCCGGGCGCGGCCTTCGGGTCGAGCGCACGGATCGCTTCCAGGTTGTCGTTGCTGGCGCCCATGTAATAGGCGTAGTTCACGGCCGAGGTTTCAGCGGCGCGGGTATACTTCGCTTCCAGCGTGTCGCGATCGAGCGCCGGTGGCCGGGTGTTCGGCATTTCCATGAAGCTGGTAATGCCGCCGGCTGCGCAGGCGCGCGACTCATGCCATGTGTCGGCCTTGTGGGTCAGGCCGGGTTCGCGAAAATGCACCTGATCGTCGATCATTCCCGGCAGCAGCCACAAGCCGCTGGCGTCGACCACCGGCTCGCCGGGGCGGGCGTCAAGATCGCCGGCAATCGTCTCGATGCGGCCGTCCTTCACGCGAAGGTCGGCGTGGAAACGGCGACCTTCATTGACGAGTTCGGCGTTCTTGATCAGCCAGTCAGTGGACATCGGGGAAATCTCCTGGGCAGCGGCAGCGTGGGTAATGGAAGTGTTCAGGTACCGGGTCTTCACCACCGGTGCACAATGGTTGACAGCGTAGCAGCCGCCAGCCCGCCAGCAGGCTGCCACGCCACGGACCGAAGCGCGTAACGGCAATCCGTGCATAATCCGAGCAGCTGGGATGGAAGCGGCAGCTCGGCCCGAGTAACGGACTGAGCCAGCGCTTGTACAAACGGAGCAGCCACAGTATCAATTTGGTCAAGACATTCACGTTGCCGGCACAACTTGCGGCATGTAGTGGTACAAGTATTCCAGATGCGAGCTTGCTGGTGTAGGACACTTGGGCTATAACACCCGGCCGCCACGGCCAAAAACGGTGAAGGGATATGGCGAAAACGACGCGTAGTTCGATCGGCGCTAAGGCGCAGAAAGGAAAGACTTCGGCCAAGGCGCATGCTGTCAAAGCCGGCAATTCGAAAGTAGCTGCTACAAAGGGGCGGACCGTGAATAGCGCCAGCAAGGCACCAGCAACGAGCTCCCGCGCTGCGGCCAAACCTGCCAAGAAGATTGCGACCAAGCCAGTGGCGGCCAAAAAGCCGGCTGCCAAGTCGACCGCGAAGAAGGCCGTGGCCAAGCCTGCGGCCAAGAAAGTCAGCGCCGCGTCGAAGCCACAACCGAAGAAGGCCAGCCCAGCCAGCAAGCCTGTAGCAAAGAAAGCGGCAGCCAAGAAGGTCGCCGGCAAGCCAAACAAGATTTCCGCCAAGAAGGGCCCGGCCCACAAGGCCGCGGTTAAGCAATCCGCCGTGAAGAAGCCAACCGTCAAACACGCTGCCGTCAAGAAGTCCGTGGTCAAGCCGCTGGCGAAAAAGCCGGCAGCACCGTCCAAGCCCGCTGCGAAAGCGGTGGCCAAACCGGTCAGCAAGCCTGCTCAACCCATCAAGGCCGAAACCGCCAAGCCGACGAACAAGGCTGCACCGGTCCAGGCTGTCATAAAAAGCGTATCTCCGGCGCCTGCGACCAACCTGTTCAAAGGCAAGGTGGCGAGCGCTACTGCCATGGTGACACCGCGATCGGCTCCGGCCACCGCGCGTCATGCATCCTCCAACACACATCAGAAAAATCTGTCGTCCTCAATGAATAAATTGGCTACAAAAAAACTCGATAACGGGATTACCCGTGAAGATGGCCGCTACGCGCTGCCCTCCACCAGTACGATCAATTTGCCGAAGGGTTATCACCCCTCCAGCAATGAGGAGTACATGAACCCGCAACATCTGGCCTACTTCCGCAACAAGCTGCGCGACTGGCGCGATCAGCTGGTGGAAGAGTCGCGTCAGACCATGGATAACCTGCGTGACGAAGTGCGTGACGTCGGTGACGAGGCTGAGCGCGCTACGCGCGAGACCGAGAACTCATTGGAGCTGCGTACCCGTGATCGCTACCGCAAGCTGATCTCCAAGATCGACAAGGCGCTGCGCCGGATCGAGGAAGGCAGCTACGGGTTCTGCGAAGAGACCGACGAGGAGATCGGTATCGATCGTCTCGATGCACGCCCGATCGCCACGCTCTCGCTGGACGCGCAGGAGCGCCGCGAGCATCTGCAAAAGCAGATGGGCGACTGAGCTCTCGTGATTTGCTGTGACAACGAAGAAGCCCCGCATAAGCGGGGCTTCTTCGTTGTGTTTACTTGCGCGGCACACATATATCTGTAATTCTGGATATATGGATAATAAATCGGCGATCTTGGCGCTGGCTGCGCTCGCACAAAACACGAGGCTCGATACGTTCCGCCTGCTGGTCGCGCATGAGCCGCATGGTTTGCCTGCTGGCGACGTAGCGGCAGCGCTGGACATACCGCAGAACACCATGTCGACGCATTTGGCGGTACTGACGCGTGCCGGGTTAGCTCGCTCTGAACGGCAGGGGCGCTCGATCATCTATCGCGCCGACCTGGCCTGCCTGAGTAGCCTGACACTCTTTCTGGTCAAGGATTGTTGCGAAGGCCGCCCCGATCTGTGCAAGCCGCTGCTGGCTGAGCTGAGCCCCCGCGGCTCAGCTCACAAGGTGAAGTCGTGACTGATCGCGTGTTCAACGTGCTGTTTCTGTGCACCGGCAACTCGGCCCGTTCGATCCTGGCTGAGAGTTTGCTCAACCAGGTGGGCTATGGGCGCTTCCGTGCATATTCTGCCGGCAGCCATCCGAAGGGTGAGGTCCATCCGCTGGCGCTTGAGACCTTGCGCAGTCTGGATTTTCCCATCGATGGCTTGCGCTCGAAGAGTTGGGATGAGTTTGAGCGCCCGGATGCGCCGACCATGGATTTCATCTTCACCGTCTGCGACAACGCGGCGGGCGAAGCCTGCCCGTTATGGCTAGGCCACCCGGTGACGGCACATTGGGGTGTTGACGATCCTGCTGCGGTCACGGGAACGGAGCTTGAGCGGAAGGCAGCTTTTGTCACCTCGTTCGGTTATCTGCGCAACCGCATCGGTGCATTCGTTGCATTGCCGATGCACGGGCTTGAACCGGCGGCGTTGACGGCGGAGCTGCAGGCCATCGGAGGCATCGATGGAGCTTCCGGCCAGGCGGTATCGCGAGAGGTCCCCCGTGGCCGCTGAGCTGACGCCGCGTTTGCGTCTTTCGTTTCTCGATCGATGGCTCACGCTATGGATCTTCGCCGCGATGCTGCTCGGCGTCGTATTAGGCACCGTATTCAAGGGACTGCCTGCTGCGCTGGATCGACTGAGCATCGGTGGCACCAACCTGCCGATCGCGATCGGCCTGGTGTTGATGATGTATCCGCCATTGGCGAAGGTACGCTACGAAGCATTGCCGCAGGTATTCCGCGATCGTCGCCTGCTGTGGTTGTCGCTGCTGCAGAACTGGTTGATCGGGCCTCTGCTGATGTTCGCTCTGGCGGTACTGTTCCTGCATGATCGGCCCGAATACATGACCGGGGTGATCCTGATTGGGCTGGCACGCTGCATTGCGATGGTGTTGGTGTGGAACCAGCTGGCTGGTGGCGACAATTCGTATGCCGCCGGGCTGGTGGCGTTCAACGCGATCTTCCAGCTGCTCACGTTTGGCGCGTATGCGTGGTTTTTCCTCGGCGTGCTGCCACCGCTATTCGGCTTGGCCGGACAGGTAGTGCGCGTAGAGTTCACCACCATCGCCGGTGCGGTGTTGCTTTATCTCGGCATTCCATTTGCGGCCGGCTGGCTGAGTCGACGCTTGCTGGTTCGGGCGAAGGGTGAGCGCTGGTATGCCGAGCACTTTCTGCCGCGAATTGGGCCGGTCACCTTGGTCGCGTTGTTGTTCACCATCGTGGCGATGTTCAGTCTGAAGGGTGGCGAGTTGCTGCACCTTCCGCTGGATGCGTTGCGCGTCGCGCTGCCGCTAACGATCTACTTTTTTGTCATGTTCGGCGTCAGTTTCGCCATGGCGCGTTGGGTCGGTGCAAATTATTCGCGGACTACTGCGGTGGCGTTCACTGCTGCCGGCAACAATTTCGAGCTGGCTATTGCGGTGGCGATCGCCGCATTCGGATTGGCATCCCAGGTGGCGTTCGCTGCGGTCATCGGGCCGCTTGTCGAGGTGCCCGTGCTGTTGCTGCTGGTGCATGCAGCACGGTGCATGCGGGGCGGATTTCCGGTCGCGGAGGCGCAGGCAGCGGAGGCTGGCGCAGGATGAAGGACGCGGCAGTGCTCAGCCCAGCGCCTCGGCCGCATGGGCCTTGAGCTTGACCAGCATGGCGGCCAGTCCGTTGGAGCGGGTGGGCGAGAGATGCTTGGCCAGTCCAATGGTGGCGATGAACTGTGGTTCGGTGTCGACGATCTCCTGCGCGGGGCGATCCGAATACACCCGCAAGACCAGTGCGATCAGGCCGGAGACGATCGCCGAGTCGCTGATCGCCTCGAAGTGCATGCACGACGCATCCCCGCTGGGCACCAACCAGACCATCGACTGGCAACCGTGCACGCGGTATTCCTCGGTCTTCCATTGTTCGGGGAAGGACGGCAACTGCTTGCCCAGGTCGATCAGGTATTGGTAGCGCTCGGTCCAGTCACCGAAAAACGCGAATTCCTCAGCGATATCCTGTTGCGCCTGCGCGGCGCTGGTGGTGGCGATCGTGTTCATGCGGCCATTATCGCGCAGAGCGGGCGGCGAGGGGCGAGTAGCCCAAAGGTAGGTTGGGGTGAGCAAAGCGAAGCCCAACGTTTCCTCAAGTACCCCGTAACCAAGTTGGGGTTCGCTTTGCTCACCCCAACCTACGCTGTCTCGGGCTTGCGCCCTTGTCCCTCGCTTCTCACTGCTTCAGCACGCTCCAGCGTGTGCCTTGGGCGCCATCCTCGATGGCGATACCCAGCGCAGTGAGCTCGCCGCGGATCGCATCGGCACGCGCAAAATCACGGGCGGCACGGGCGGCGCGGCGCTGCAGCAGCAGATCCTCGATGTGGGCCTCGTCGACCGTACTCTCTCCGCGCTTGAGCCACGCTTCTGGGGATTGTTGCAGCAGACCAAGCAATACACCGCCACCGAGCAGGGCAGCCTTGGCTTCGGCGCTGCCACTTTGTCGCGCCTGATCGGCCAGCTGCGACAGCTCAGCTAGTGCCTGCGGTGTATTGAGGTCGTCGCAGAGCGCCGCTTCCACTCGTGCAGGAACCGGCAACGAGCCCGCTGGCACGGCGACCTCGGCCAGATCGCGCAGCACGCGATACCAGCCGTCCAGCGTGCTGATCGCCTGCGTAATGGCGCCCTCGGACCAGTCCAGTGGTTGGCGGTAATGACCGCGCAGCAACAGCAGGCGCAGTGCTTCGGGCGGATGCAGCTTCAGCAACTCATGCACCAGCAGCACATTGCCCAGTGACTTGGACATCTTGCGCCCGTCAAAGGTGAGCATGCCGTTGTGCATCCACCAGCGCGCGAACAGCTTGCCGCCATGGGCACAGGTGGACTGGGCGATCTCGTTTTCGTGATGGGGGAACAGCAGGTCGATGCCACCGGCGTGGATGTCGATGGTCTCGCCCAGATGCGCCGCGCTCATCGCCGAGCACTCGATATGCCAGCCAGGGCGACCGCGGCCCCACGGACTGTCCCAGCCTGGTAGTTCAGGCGTGGAGGGCTTCCACAGCACGAAATCGGTCGGATTCTTCTTGTACGGCGCCACCTCGACCCGCGAACCGGCGATCAGCTCCTCGGTATCGCGACCGGACAAGTTGCCGTAGGCCGGATAAGAGCCGACGTCGAACAGCACGTGATCCGCTGCTGCATAGGCGTTACCGCTGGCGATCAGGTCTTCGATCATCGTGATGATCTGTCCGATATGCGCGGTCGCGTGCGGTTCGATGTCGGGCGATGCGATACCGAGGCCGGCCATGTCCTTGCGGTAGGCCTGGGCGAACTTTCCAGTGATCGTGCCGATCTCGACGCCCTGTTCCAGCGCGGCGGCGTTGATCTTGTCGTCCACGTCAGTGATGTTGCGGGCGTAGACCACATTCGGATAATGCCGGCGCAGCAGCCGTGCCAGCACATCGAACACCACCGGGCCGCGTGCGTTGCCAATATGGACGTAGTTGTAGACCGTCGGTCCACACAGGTACATCGTCACCCGGCCTGGATCGAGTGGGGCGAACGGTTCGGTGCGGCGAGACAGGCTGTTATAGAGCGAAATCGGCATCGAGGAGAAAATCCGGGGCGGTGGGCGGCACGCCGGTAGCGCGCGTAGCATCCAAACATCTTAACAAGGTGTAAGTGACATGGTTGCGTAACGTTAATTCTAAGCCTGTATTCAGCCTGAATTTGATGGAATGCAACAAGCAGGTGCGCACGTGCACTCAATGTCCCCCACCGGAGGTCGTAATGACCAAGACGAATAAGTTTCTTTCAGTGCTGGCGCTGTTTTTGACCGTCACCAGCGCTTTTGCACAGGGTGGTCCGCCGCCGCCCGGCGACGGCAATGCTCATTACGGCTGGGCCGATGTACTGCGCGTGGACCCTGTCTACGGCGCGACGCAACAGTGCCAGAACCAGACGGTGGTCACGCAGAATCCAGCCAATACGACCGGCGGCACCATCCTGGGTGCTGTGGTCGGTGGCGTGCTTGGCAGCACCATCGGTCGCGGCGGTGGTCGTGTAGCAGCAACGGCTGTGGGTGCGGTGGCTGGCGGTGCCGTCGGCAACCAGGTTGCCGCCAATAGCGCGGGCCAGACCGTACAGACGGTGACCAACTGCGGCCCGGGCCAGCAGCGCCAGATCATGGGTTATGACGTGCAGTACCGTTATCGCGGCGAAGTGTACGAGTCGCGCCTTGGCTACGATCCGGGCGAGCGCCTGCGGGTCCTGGTCAACGTGGCTCCGGCCGAATGAAAACCGCCGCCGCCTTCGGGCGGCGGCGTTGCCATGGGCGTCCCGCATCTGAACGATGCCGGGCGCCCATATTTTTGTTGCGCAGCAGCGAAATTGCCGGCATGATGCCAGCCTTGCTTGCCGGAATCTTCATGTCCACAGCCGTCTATACCGCCAACGTACTCACCAGCGCCCGCGCGGCTGCTGGGATGACGTCGCGTGCGCGTCGACCGTTGTATGGACATTCGGCCGGGTAGGCTGTCGCACGCGTTTCATGTGTATCGACGATAAAACCCGGCCTGCGTGCCGGGTTTTTTGTTTTTGTTTTTGATTTTTTGCGCGGCCGCCGCCGCAGGGAATTGATTCGATGACCATTCGCAATTTCATCACCACCCAGGATTACAGCCGCGCCGAGATCGATGCGCTGCTGGAGCAGGCCGCCGAATTCAAGCGTTCGCCCCGCGGACAGCAGCTGGCTGGCAAATCGGTCGCGCTGCTGTTTTTCAATCCCTCGATGCGCACGCGCACCAGCTTCGAGCTGGGTGCGTTCCATCTCGGTGGTCACGCGGTCGTGCTGGCGCCGGGCAAGGACGCATGGCCGATCGAGTTCGAGGTAGGCAGCGTGATGGATGGTGATACCGAAGAGCACATTGCCGAAGTGGCGCGTGTGTTGTCGCGCTACGTCGATCTGATCTGCGTGCGCGCGTTCCCGAAGTTCCAGGACTGGGCGGTGGACCGCGAGGACAAGGTGATCAAGGCGTTCGCACAGTACGCCACGGTACCGGTGATCAACATGGAAACGATCACCCATCCCTGTCAGGAGCTGGCGCACGCCTTGGCGTTGAAGGAGCACCTGGGCGACCTGCAGAACCGCAAGTACGTGCTCACCTGGACCTATCACCCGAAGCCGTTGAACACCGCGGTGGCGAACTCCGCGCTGCTGATCGCAACGAAGCTGGGCATGGACGTGACCCTGCTATGCCCCACGCCCGACTACGTACTGGACGAGCGCTACATGGCGTTCGGTTACCAGAACGCGAAGGAAAACGGTGGTTCACTCAAGGTCAGCCATGACATCCGCGAGGCCTATACGGGCGCCGACGTGATCTACGCGAAGAGCTGGGGTGCGCTGCCGTACTTCGGCCGTTGGGAGCAGGAGAAACCGATACGCGAAGCCAACAAGCACTTCATCGTCGATGAAGAGAAGATGGCGCTGACCAACAACGGTCTGTTCAGCCATTGCCTGCCGTTGCGCCGGAACATCAAGGCCACTGATGCCGTGATGGATTCGCCCGCCTGCATCGCCATCGACGAAGCCGAAAACCGCCTGCATGTGCAGAAGGCGGTGATGGCATCCTTGATCGCCGGTAGCTGAGACCACTCAAGGAAAGGCCCATGTATACGCCCAGCTACTTCAATGAAACGCGCGCTGACGTCCTGCACGGTTTGATCCGCGACTATCCATTCGCCACGGTGGTGGTCGACACCAATGTCGGGCTGGTAGCCAACCATCTGCCGTTCGAGCTGGTCGGCGACAACGTGCTGCATGGGCATGTCGCGCGCGGCAACGAATTACGGCAGGCCGATGGCGCGCAAGTGCTGGTGATCTTCCGCGGGCCGGATGGTTATATCAGTCCGAACTGGTATCCGAGCAAGCAAGAGACGCATCGCGAAGTGCCGACCTGGAACTACGCCGTCGTGCATGTGCATGGCCGCTTGCGCGTGATCGAGGACGCGGTGTGGCTGCGCACGCTGCTGGAGCGGCTGACTGATCAGCATGAGGCGGGGTTGCCAGCGCCGTGGAGGGTGTCGGATGCACCGGCCGATCACATCGAGAAGGCGTTGCACGGCATCGTCGGTCTGGAGATCGTGATCGAGCGCATCGAGGGCAAGTTCAAGTTGAACCAGAACCATCCCAAGGCGAATCGGCTCGGGGTGATCAACGGTCTGCGGCAGCGTAATGGTGATGGTGATGCGGAGTTGGCTGACCTTATGTCACTACAAGAGGATTCCAACGCATGAGCAGCGGTCATCAGCATCGTTACCGTGTCGACGTAGAGTGGACCGGCAATCATGGCACCGGTACGCAGACATACCAGGGCTACGGCCGTGAGCATGAGATTCGGGTGGCGGGCAAGCCCGTAGTGGCCGGCTCCTCCGATCCTGCATTCCGGGGCGACGCCACCAAGCACAATCCCGAAGACATGCTGGTGGCGGCGTTGTCCACCTGCCACATGCTGTCGTACCTGCACGTCGCTGCCACGGCCGGCATTGTGGTCACCGGCTATCTCGACGCCGCCGAGGGCACGATGGAAACCGACGCACACGGTGGCCACTTCGTTGAAGTGGTGCTGCGCCCGCAGGTAACCATCAGCGCCGCCAGTGATCCGGCCAAGGCCGAAGCTGCGCACGAAGCCGCCCACCATGGCTGCTTCATCGCCAATTCCGTGAATTTCCCGGTGCGCTGCGAGCCGCGCATCGTCATCGCATCCGTCTAATCGTTTTTCTTTCCAGGATTTGCAAGCCATGAGCAAAGATATCGTTCTCGCCTTTTCCGGTGGCCTCGACACCAGCTTCTGCGTGCCTTATCTGCAGGAACGCGGCTGGGCCGTGCATACCGTGTTCGCCGATACCGGCGGCGTGGATGCCGAAGAGCGCGCCTTCATCGAGCAGCGCGCGGCCGAGCTGGGTGTTGCCTCGCACGTCACCGTCGACGGCGGCCCGGCGATCTGGGAAGGCTTCGTCAAGCCTTTCGTGCAGGCGGGCGAGTGCTATCAAGGCCAGTATCCGCTGCTGGTCTCCGATCGCTACCTGATTGTCGAAGCCGCGTTGAAGCGTGCCAATGAACTGGGCACGAAGGCGATCGCTCACGGCTGCACCGGCATGGGCAACGACCAGGTGCGTTTTGACCTGACGGTAAAGGCACTGGGCGATTACGAGATCGTGGCGCCGATCCGCGAGATTCAGAAAGAGCACACGCAGACGCGCGCCTATGAGCAGGCCTATCTGGAGCAGCGCGGCTTCGGTGTGCGCGCGAAGCAGCAGGCGTACACCATCAACGAGAACCTGCTCGGACTGACCATGTCCGGCGGCGAGATCGATCGCTGGCAGGCGCCAGGCGAGGGTGCGGTGGGTTGGTGTAAGCCGCGTTCCGAATGGCCGTCCGAACCGTTACGCGTCAAGATCGGCTTCGTCAAGGGTGAAGCGGTGACGCTGGACGGTGAGAAGATCGCCGGCCACAAGCTGCTGGCGAAATTGAACGGTCTGTTCGCGCAGTACGGCGTCGGTCGTGGCCTGTATACCGGCGACACCACGATCGGTCTGAAGGGGCGCATCATTTTCGAGGCCCCGGGTCTTACCGCATTGCTGACCGCGCATCGCGCGCTGGAAGAGGCCGTGCTGTCCAAGCAGCAGAACCGCTTCAAGCCCGAGGTGGCGCGCAAGTGGGTGGAGCTGGTTTACGAGGGCTTCTTCCATGATCCGCTGAAGACCGATCTGGAAGCATTCCTCGCGTCGAGCCAGTCCACGGTCAATGGCGAAGTAGTGCTGGAGACGAGCGGCGGCACGGTCAGTGCGGTGGCGATTGAATCGAAGCACATCCTCAACGCCAAGGGCGCGACCTACGCGCAGTCGGCGGACTGGGGCGTAGAGGAGGCTGAGGGCTTCATCAAGCTGTTCGGCATGAGCAGCACGCTATGGGCCGAGGTCAATCGCGGATGAGCACGTTGCTCGACACCACGCTTGAGCATCTCAAGGCGCTGGTCGCATTCGACACGCGCAATCCACCGCGTGCGATCGGCACCGGCGGCATGTTCGACTACGTGCGTGCGCAACTGCCCGGGTTCGATGTGCAGGTCACTGACTATGGCGCCGGCGCGGTGACCCTGCATGCCGTGCGTGGCGAGCCGCGCTACCTGTTTAACGTGCATATGGACACGGTGCCGGACTCGCCGCACTGGAGTGCGAGTCCGCACGATCTGCGGATCACGGCGGAGCACGCGATCGGTCTCGGCGCCTGCGATATCAAGGGTGCGGCGGCGGCGTTGCTGGCAGTGGCGAACGCGACCGACGGCCCGCTGGCGTTGTTGCTGTCCACCGACGAGGAGGCGAACGATGCGCGTTGCATCGCCGGCTTCCTGAGCACACCCCATGACTACGAAGCCGTGATCGTGGCCGAGCCGACCAAGGCGGAAGCCGTGTTGGCGCATCGTGGTATCCAGTCGGTGCTGATGCGCTTTGCCGGTCACGCCGGGCATGCCTCGGGTGAGCAGAAGCCCAGCGACAGTGCGCTGCATCAGACGGTGCGTTGGGGCGATGCTGCATTGAACTTCGTGGCCGCACAATCACATGAGCGCTTCGGCGGGCTCACCGGTCTGCGCTTCAACCTCGGTCGCATCGAAGGTGGCATCAAGGCGAATATGATCGCGCCGACAGCTGAAGTGCGCTTCGGCTTCCGGCCGCTGCCGACGATGGACCCGGATCAACTGCTGCAGCGTTTCCAGACTTTGGTCGAACCGCAACCGGTGGAATTCACTGAGACATTCCGCGGTGCCTCGCTGCCGGCCGGCGATACCGCGCGGGCGGAAGAGCGTCGGTTGGCTGCACGTGACATCGCCGATGAACTGGAACTGCCGATCGGCAACGCGGTGGACTTCTGGACCGAGGCGGCGCTGTTCTCCGCTGGTGGCTACACCGCGTTCGTCTATGGCCCTGGCGACATCGCGCAGGCGCATAGCGCTGACGAATGGGTCTCACTCGAACAGTTGCAGCAGTACGCACAAACCATCTACCGGATCGTTGACAGTGGAAACGCATAAGCACACCCGCAAGACTATCGTGCGCCTGCTCTCGAGCATGGGCAGCGCGAAGGAAATTCAGCAGTATCTCAAGCGCTTCTCGCAGATCGACGCCAAGCGCTTTGCCGTGGTCAAGGTCGGCGGCGCGGTCTTGCGCGACGAGCTGGCCGATCTCACCTCGTCGCTGACGTTCCTGCAGCAGGTCGGCCTGACGCCGATCGTGCTGCACGGAGCCGGTCCGCAACTGGACGAAGAGCTTGCCGCCGCCGGTATCGAGAAGCAGACCGTCGATGGCCTGCGCGTCACTTCGCCAAAGGCGCTGGCGATTGTGCGCAAGGTATTCCAGCAGCAGAACCTCAAGCTGGTCGAAGCACTGCAGACGATGGATACGCGCGCCACGTCGGTGCCGTCGGGCGTGTTCACGTCCAGCTATCTGGATCGCGAGGTCTACGGTCTGGTCGGCAAGGTGCAGAGCATCAACCTGGCGCCGATCGAGGCCAGTCTGCGCGCCGGTTCGATCCCGGTGATTGCCAGCCTGGGCGAGACCGAGGAAGGGCAGATCCTCAACATCAACGCGGACTTCGCCGCGAACGAACTGGTGCGCGTGCTGCAACCGTACAAGATCGTTTTTCTGACTGGCACCGGCGGCTTGCTCGATGGCGACGGCCAGTTGATCGACTCGATTAATCTCTCGACCGAATACGAGCACCTGATGGCACAGCCGTGGATCAACGGCGGCATGCGCCTGAAGCTCGAACAGATCGCGGATCTGCTGGCGAACCTGCCGCTGACCTCGTCAGTGTCGATCACGCGGCCGTCTGAACTGGCGAAGGAGCTGTTCACCCATAAGGGTTCGGGCACGCTGGTACGGCTCGGTGAGAAGGTGCTGACGTTCAACTCGTGGGAGGGCATCGACCAGGCGCGGATGCGCACACTGATTGAATCCAGCTTCGGCCGCACGCTGGTGGCGGATTACTTCGAGCGCACCAAGCCGAGCCATGTCTACGTCAGCGAAAACTATCGCGCCGCGATGATCCTCACCCAGGAAGACGGGCTGACCTACCTGGACAAGTTCGCGGTACTCGACGACGCGCAGGGTGAAGGTCTCGGCCGCGCGGTTTGGCTGATCATGCGCGAGCAGAATCCGCAGCTGTTCTGGCGTTCGCGTGCCGGCAATCCGGTCAATGCGTTCTACGACGCCGAGTGCGACGGCAGTCTCAAGCAGCCACGCTGGAAGGTGTACTGGTATGGCATGGATGGCTTCGACACGATCGCCCGCTGCGTCGCACATTGCGCTACGCGGGAGCCGACGCTGCTGGAAGGGGCGCCATGAGCACTTCGAAGAAGACCATCGGCATTGTCGGCGCGCGCGGTCATACCGGCGCTGAGCTGATCCGGCTGATTGCCCGGCATCCAGCGCTGGAGCTGGCATTTGTCTCCTCGCGGGAACTGGACGGCCAGCGCGTCGATGCGCATGTTGCCGAATACCGTGGCGAACTGCGCTACAGCTCGCCGGCTCACGAGGAGCTGCCCGGTCTAGGCGCCGACGTGGTGATACTGGCGTTGCCCAACGGCAAGGCAGCGGTCTGCGTAGCGGCATTCGACGCGGCTGGCGTCGATCCGCTGATCGTGGATTTGTCGGCCGATTATCGTTTCGATCCGACCTGGTATTACGGTCTGCCGGAGCTGACACGCGACAAGTGGCGTGGCGAGAAGCGCATCAGTAATCCTGGCTGCTATGCCACGGCTATGCAGCTTTCGATCGCACCGTTGAAGGATCTGCTGGCCGCGCCGCCGGTATGCTTCGGCGTGTCGGGCTATTCCGGCGCCGGCACCACGCCGTCGGACAAGAACGATCCGGACAAGCTGCGCGATAACCTGATGCCTTATGCGCTTACCGGTCATATGCATGAGAAGGAAGCCTCGTTCCGACTGGGCGTGCCGGTGGAGTTCATGCCGCATGTGGCACCGCATTTTCGCGGGCTTACCGTCACCACCAATTTGTATCTCGCGCGCCCGCTGAAGCGCGAAGAAGTGCTGCGTCGTTTCCAGCATACCTACGAAGGTGAGCGGCTGGTGTCGGTGCTGGACGAAGCGCCATGGGTCAGCCGCATTGCCCACAAGCATCACGTCGAGATCGGTGGCTTCGCGCTGTCAGCGGATGGCAAGCGCGTGGTGGTGGTGGCGACGCTGGACAATCTGTTGAAGGGCGCGGCAACGCAAGCGATGCAGAACATCAACCGTGCCATCGGTGTGGATGAATACACCGCCATTCCCTTATGAAGCAGGGGCGAGGAACGAGCAACGAAGGCGTGAAGTCAATGCTTTCCTGTCATCCAGAGATGCGCCCTCGCTACTCGTTCCTCGCCCCTAGCAAGACTACCGAGACAACCCCATGACGCAACCTCTCTGGCAAAAATCCGGCATACAGATCGACGCGAAGATCATGAAGTTTCTCGCCGGTGACGACGTGCTGCTGGATCGCGAGTTTTTCCTGCACGACATCACGGCCAGCAAGGCGCATGTCGAAGGACTGGCGAATATCGGCGTAGTGAGCGCTGACGAAGCAGTTGCGCTGAAGCGCGAGCTGGATGCGCTTGCAGCGGACTTCAGTGCGGGCAGCTTCGTGCTGGACGAGCGTTACGAGGATGGTCATTCGGCGATCGAGGCTCGCCTCACCGAGCGACTCGGCGATGCGGGCCGCCGCGTGCATACCGGCCGTAGCCGCAACGACCAGATCCTGGTCGCTACCCGGCTATGGTTGAAGGACCGGCTCGCCGTGCTCGAGGTGCACTGTCGCGACATCGCGAAGGTTTGCCTCGCGCGTGCGGCGCAGCCGTCATTGCCGCTACCGGGTTATACCCATCTTCAGCGCGCGGTGGTGTCCTCCACGGCGATGTGGTTTGCCGGCTTTGCCGAGGGCTTCATCGACAATGCGCTGCGCGCGAGACAGACCGCGGACTGGATCGATGCGAACCCGCTGGGCACGGCTGCCGGCTACGGTGTGAACCTGAAGCTCGATCGCGAACACACCACGCAAGCACTCGGCTTCGCGCGTATGCAGGTCAGTCCGATTTATGCGCAGCTCTCGCGCGGCAAGTTCGAGATGGCGGTGCTCGAGGCGATCGCCAGCGCGCTGCTTGATCTGCGCCGCCTGGCGTGGGACCTGTCGCTGTTTACTACCGCCGAGTTCGACTTCGTCAAGCTGCCGGACGAGTACACCACCGGCAGCTCGATCATGCCGAACAAGCGCAACCCGGACGTGGTGGAACTGTTGCGTGCCAGCTATGCCAGCGTCGCCGCCGCACGTACCGAAATCGAGCAGCTGCTGTCGCTGCCATCCGGCTACCAGCGCGACCTGCAGTTCTCCAAGGGCTCGCTGTTTCACGGTTGCCGCCACGGACTTGCCGCATTGGAGCTGGTGCCTGATCTGCTCGCGCGCATGCAGTGGAACGAGGCGTCGATGCGGGCATCGATCGACCCGGCGATGTACGCGACCGATGTGGCGATCGAACAGGCTGCCGCCGGTGTGCCATTCCGCGACGCCTATCGCGCAGCGGCAGAGACCGCCAGTTCTGCCGGGCACGGCCGCACGCCGGAGAGCAGCCTCGCGGCGCGAGTGTCACCGGGTGCTGGCCATGATCTGCGTCTGGATGTGTTGCAGCAACGACTTGACCTTCTGGACGGCTGAACGCGAGGCATGGAGATGCATGGAGAATCATGTCTAGCGGATGTCGAGCGTCCCGTGCAGGAACAGCTTGACACGTATAACGCGCGCGATATTGAACGCTTCATGCCGTGGTGGGCGGATGACTGCCAGTACTTCGCGTTTCCCTCAACGCTGCTTGCCGATGGCGCAGCGCAAATCCGCGAGAGACACGTCGGGCGCTTCAGGGAACCCCATCTGCATGGTGCTCTCGTCAAGCGCATGGTGGTTGGCAACCTGGTTGTCGATCAGGAAGTCGTGACAAGAACCTTTCCCGAGGGCCCTGGTGAAGTCGACGTGGTGGCTATCTATGAGGTCGAGGCGGGCAAGATCGCGAAAGCCTGGTTCAAGCTGGGGCAGCGTCGCATGCAACAAGCCCATGAAGTTAGTGATGTGTTCTTCCATGATCTGCGGATAGGTGCGTTGCAGAAGCGAATGGGTCTTCTGGAAGGCAGGTTTTTTGAACGCCGATTGATCTTCTGAAAAGCTGGGGACGACATGGCTGCGATCAGCACGGAAAATGCCGAACACTATAGCTGGGGCGAATCCTGCGATGGCTGGCACCTGCTCGCCGGGGATGACCTGAGCATCATCGAGGAACGCATGCCGCCCGGAGCCGCGGAGCAGCGCCACCGGCATGCGCATGCGCGCCAGTTCTTTTATGTGCTCGAAGGTGAGGCCACTCTCGAGCTGGAAGGTGAGCCGCACCGCCTGCGGTGCGGCGAAGGCCTGCACGTGCCGCCCGGAACCGCCCACCAGATGCACAACATGAGCATGGCGGACGTTCGCTTCCTGGTGGTATCGGCACCGAAAAGTCACGGCGACCGCCTGCCTGCGCCGCTGGCAGAAGATGCCGCATGAGCAACCGCGTCGAACTGCCCGAGCAGACCTTGCCACCCTGGCGCCGCGCCGTGCTGAAGGTAGGCAGCAACCTGCTCGCTGCCGATGGCGACGGCCTCTCGCCCCGCTTTGCCAAGGCGCTGGCCGCGTTCATCGCCAACAGTCAGGCTGAGGGCAGGCAGGTGGTGCTGGTGTCCTCTGGCGCGGTGGCGGCGGGCCGTGCGTTGCTACGCGAGCGCGTCGCTGCGGGCAGTGCGCTAGCCGCGCGTCAGGCGCTTGCTGCCCTGGGCCAGGCGCCGATGATCGCGTTGTGGCAATCGCTGTCCGCACGGCCGGTTGCACAGGTGCTGCTGACCCACGATGACCTGCGCAATCGCCGCCGATATCTCAATGCACGCGCTACGCTGCGCGAGTTGCTGGCGCTGGACGTGCTCACCGTGGTGAACGAGAACGACACCGTCGCGGTGGACGAACTGAAGCTGGGGGACAACGACAACCTCGCGGCGATCGTCGCCGCGCTGGTCGATGCCGATCTGTTGCTGATCGCCTCCGACATCGATGCGCTGTACAGCGCCGATCCCCGCCTCGATCCCACGGCACTGCCTGTTGGCAATGTTTCGGAACTGACCCCGCAGATCATGTCGATGGGTGGTGGCAGCGGCAGCGCGGTGGGCACCGGCGGCATGCGTACCAAGCTGGAAGCAGCGAGCAAGGCCGCTGCCGCCGGCATTGCCACGGTACTGTTCAACGGTCGCAACGAAGCAACCGTGCATGCGCTGCAGCAGGGGCGCCTACGCGGCACGCTGATCCATGCGGGGCGCAGCCGCATGCAGGCGCGTAAATACTGGCTGCGCCATGCGCCGGCGGCGCCGGGCTGCATTCGCGTCGATGCCGGCGCGGCGAAGGCGCTCAGTGGCGGCCGCGCATCGCTGCTTCCCGGTGGCATTGCGGACGTGACGGGCGAGTTCCATCGCGGCGACATGGTCGAGATCATTGATGCCGGCGCCGTGTCCATCGCGCGCGGCATCTGCCAGTACGGCGCTGCGGAAATACGTCGGCTGGCGGGATGCCACAGTCGCGACATCGAAGCGCGGCTCGGCTACAGCTATGGTGATGAAGTGGTCCATCGGGATGATCTGGTCCGATTGGCCGATGTGGAGACCCTTGCATGAGCCCGATCATCAGCACGATCCGAACGCAAGCGCTCGCCTGTCGTGCCGCGGCCCAACGTGTCGCCGAACTCGATACCGCGAGCAAGCGCGCGCTGCTGGGCGAGATGGCCGTGCGATTGGAAGCACACGGCGAAGCGATCCTCACCGCCAACGCTGAAGACATGCGCAAGGCCGTAGCCAAAGGCGTGCAAGGCGCGATGCTCGATCGCCTGCGGCTGGATGCGTCGCGTGTCGCCGCCATTGCCAACGCGTTGCGCGAGGTGGCCCAGTTGCCTGATCCGATCGGTGTAGTGACGCGGCGCGAGACGCGCCCGAACGGCTTGCTGATCGAACGCATGCGGGTGCCGCTGGGTGTGGTGGCGATGATTTACGAGGCGCGCGCCAACGTCACCGCCGATGCGGCGGCGCTCTGCCTGATGGCGGGCAACGGAGTGATCCTGCGCGGCGGTTCTGAAGCGCTGCATTCCAACACAGCCATCGCCACTGCCTTGCGCGAGTCACTGCAAGCCCATGGCGTGCCGGCCGCCGCACTCACGCTGATGGAAGACCTCAGCCGCGAAGCGATGATCGAGCTGCTGCAGCTCAGCGACATCGTCGATCTGGCCATCCCGCGCGGCGGCGAGGGGCTGATCCGCTTCGTCGCCGAGCACGCGCGCGTGCCGGTGATCAAGCACTACAAGGGTGTCTGCCATCTGTATGTGGATCGCGCCGCCGATCCGGCGCTGGCGTTGAGCCTGCTGATCGACGGCAAGACCACGCGTCCCGGTGTGTGCAATGCGCTGGAGACGATGCTGGTGCATCAGGGCATCGCCGATGCGTTTCTGCCGCTGGCTGCGGATGCTCTACAAAAACGTGGAGTGGAGTTGCGCGGTTGCGAGCGCAGCCGCGCGCTGGTGCCTGCGATGCATGCTGCCGGCGAGGATGATTACGCGGCAGAATTTCTCGACCTGATCCTTGCCGTGCGCGTCGTGGATGATCTGGATGATGCGATCGCCCACATCCGTCGCTACGGTTCTGATCACACCGAAGTGATCGCGACCGGCGACGAGGCCGCCGCGCAGCGCTTCGTGCACGCGCTGCGCTCGGCCGTGGTGATGGTCAACGCCTCTTCGCGCTTCTCCGATGGCGGGGAGCTGGGTCTTGGCGCGGAGATCGGTATTTCCACGACACGTCTGCACGCCTATGGCCCGATGGGGGCCGAGTCGCTCACCATCGAACGCTTCGTCGTGCGTGGGGAAGGGCAGGTGCGGCATCCACAGAGTCAGACGTGAAACATGGAATGTCTGCATCCGTCTAGCGCGGACGTTCACGCAAAGCCGCGGAGCCTGGCTGTGACTCCAATCATGACGATCAATAATCGCGAAAACAGCGTCAGGCCCATCGGCATGTTGTGTCTGCGCACGTCCAGCAATAGCGCGATGCGCGTTTCTTCGCTGCGGTTCCAGACTTCGTGGGCATAGGTGTCATCCCATAGCAGATAGTTACCATCACCGATGCGATATTCCACATCTTCAATAGCCAGTACCGCTGCCGGACGGCCGTCCTCTGCCAGCGGCACACTCACGCCAAGCTGAAAGCGCAGTACGCCTTTGAAAGGGCCGTGATGCCGGGGAATGTGTTTGTGCGGAGCTAGAAAGGATAGCGTTGCAGAAAGCACGTCGGGTTCGGACTCGACCAGCGCGGCGAGGCGCGGACAGGCGGCCATGTTCCTTGCGATATTTACCCCGTAAACCTTCAGCAGGAAGACTCGCCAGTCACGATCATCGTTTGCTGAAATTTCCGCCTGTTCCTTCATTACCTCATGGAAACGCGGCACAGCGTGCAACTGACGGGCGAGTGATAACGCCTCTTCGCGGATTTCCGGCCACGCCGCCGCAAAACGCTGGGCCGCAGGAAAAACGATATCGGCATCCAGCACCGGCGGGGTCGAGATGCGTTCGCTATAAACCGACCGGATAGTACGAACCGCGAGATCGTAGATGCCCATGGCCTGGCCCGTGCGCACTGGTGAGCTGGTACAAGGTTAGGGAATCAGCGTGCTTTTGGCCAATGCGCCGAACGCTGGGGGTTCGTTTCATGGCCTGGGGAGCCTCGCCATCCCTGCCACGACGATCTCAAATCGCACACTCGCAGCAAGTTGGCCATGGCCATTTCACACCTCAGAGGTCGTAGGTGCCGGTCAACATGAAGGTGCGTCGGTTATGCAGCGGCACAAACGTCTCATCAAAATTATCGCTGAGCAGATTTCGGTCGAGCAAGTTCTTTACTCCCAACGTCATGCTCCAGTTTTTTGCACGGTACGACACATTGGCATCGACACTGGCCTGACCAGGAATATGGAAATACCTGTTGTTGTCGCTGGTCTGCCCCAGGCTTCGGCTACGTGCAAGCACGCCACCGGCCACGCCCCAGCCTTGCAACGCCGCGCTCTGGAACCGGTAACTGGTCCACAGGTTGAAATGCTGTCGGGGGGTACCTGTCGGCGGCGTGCCGTCGTGATTGCTGATGCGCGCATTGGTGTAGCTGGTAGTCATGTCCAGTCCCGGCGCGAGCCGGCCGGTGAACTCGATCTCCAGGCCATTGTTTGTCTGACCAGGACCTGGGGTGTAGTAAAACGGAGGCGCCCACGAAAACAGGTCGTAGCTGCTATCCACCATGATGCGATACCACGAAACGGTCAGTCGCGCGCGGTCCTGAAAAAGATCGAACTTGGCCCCGGTTTCGATTTGGCGCGACAGCATGGGTGCCAGCGGGCGCCCGTCCTTTCCAAGGTCGATGTCTGGCTGGAAGCCATTCGCCGTACTGCCGTAGAGCGCTATATCGGGCGTGATTTTATAGACCAGGCCGACACTGGGTACCCACTTCGTCTTGTGCAGATTCCACGGGTTGCCATCGACGTCGTAGGTCGCAAGCTCGTAAGCCGTACGTCGCACTGCCAGCAGGAAATCCCAATACTCGCCAACTGCGATCTGATCCTGAAGAAACAAACCGCTGGTGGTCGACCACGGGCTTCCAGGTTGAAGGTTGTCGTTTGCAGGCTGGACTACCGATCGAGCAGGCGGAAGCGGGGCTCCGGTGAAGATATTGTATGGCATCAAATTGCTGGAAATGTCGTCGCTGCTGCCGATCAGTGAACGCCCATAGTCGATCCCAAAGACGACGGTGTGTGTAAGCAGCCCTTGCCCGAACGTGGCAGTGATGTCGTTCTGCGAGGTGTAATACGCAGCGGTATATCGATACACGTCTGCGATCGCAGCCACATCTCCAACTGGGGTGGGATCGTACAAGGTCCAGCTTTGCTGGTCTGTGGACTGTCGTACGTATTGACCGCGGCTGCGGAACGTCCACACATCACCCAGCTGGTGTTCGAACAAGTAGTAAAGCCGGCTCGTCTGATAGGTGGAGTGGTCGCTTGGATTGCCGAGCAGGATGCCGGGTGGCGAAGCGGAAGAAACGGTGTCATTCAGCAGGATGGTGTGATCGGGAATGGGCAGCCGGTTGACGATGCGCGCGACACCGACGGTGAGCTTCGTGGTCGCGTTCTGCCAACTGATGGACGGCGCCAAATAGCTGCTGCGCTGGCCGACGTAATTCTGGGCCGTGCGATCGGCGTATTCATCGGAGAGCACCAGCCGATAGGTCAGTTCTTTACTATTTCCCAGCGGACCGGCCAGATCGAGACCCGCTTGCGTATCGCCATACTCGCCAACGCTGTAGCTGAGCTGGTGCACCGGATCGCTCTGGGGCTCTTTCATGAGCACATTGATCAGGCCGCCAAAATCGTTATTGCCCACGGAGTCGCCCAGGATGGCCTCGGGCCCCTTCAGCACCTCGACTCGCTCCACCCCAATCAGCGGCGGATAATCACCCCAAACTGCGATGCTGTTGGGCATGCCGTCGGTCATGCCGTTGCCGGGATTGAAGCCGCGTATCTGGAAACTCGGCAAGCTATCGGCGCTGTCGATGTATTGCACACCGGCGACATTACGAACCGCGTCGGCCACCGTGCGGCTCTGTTGCGAATCCATCAGGTCACGCGTGACGACACTGATCGATTGCGGCACATCGATCAGATCGGTGTCGGTGCGCGTGGCGCTACTCGTGGTATCGACCATATAGCCAGTGTCTGGCCCAAGGATGCCCTCAACATGTATGGGAGCGAGCAATTTGGCATTGGCGATGCCGGTATTCGCGGGCTCCAATCCGGCGTGGGGCATGCTGGTGGATTCGGGTGCGCAGGGCTTTACCACCACCGTTCCCGCATCAATGAACGCGTAGCTCAGTCCGGTACCTTGCAGCAGTCTGACGAGCGCGGCATCCGGGGTAAAAGTGCCGTTCACGCCGTCGGAGCGAAAGGCGGCGATCGTGCCGCCAGCCGTCAGCACCTGTATGTTGGCCTGTTTGCCGAATGCGATCAGCGCCGTAGAAAGTGCTTGCGGAGAAATCACGAAACCGATGCGCGGCGTTTCTGGAGCCGTGCGCGCCGGCGTCGTCGTGACACCGAATGCGGCAGACGGTGCCGACAGACAGCCGCAGACGAACAGCAGGGCAAACCGGCTCATTGACAGTTGCTTTCCCTAGCCAAAGCAACAAGTTTGACATGGGCAAAGGGGAAAATGGCAGACGGCGGACCTGTTGGGGGAGTCAGGCCGCCGTGGCTTATTCGTTGGCTGTCGGGAGAGTCAATGGCTCGCTGGCAATTACTGCCTCTGACTGCGTCCCTTGTTGGAGAGGATCACCTGGTTGGGACCCTTGCTCACGCGCAAGGGAAAGATCTGCGGCAAAGCATCCAGCCAGCTGTCGATCGCAGCTGTCTTGATGGTGCCAGTGAAGGTAAGCGTTTCGAGATTGGCATTGGCGACAAGCACCTCGCGGGCGCTATAGCGATTGACGTTGGCAATGACCACGCCGAGCGGCTCGTTGATGAATTCCAGGCGATCGCTGCGCCAGGCTGTGGCCTGCTCTGGGGTGATACTGCTGACGCTCATGGCTGACGTGGTCGGGTCATAGGACACCAACTGACCGGCGACGGCTTCAAGTGCACCGCTACCACTGACCCGAGAGTCCGCACCGCCGTTTTCAGCAATCTGCACACGGCCCTGGGTTACCGCAATGGTCACGTATTGCCCGGTGCGGCGCACGTCAAAAGCTGTGCCGACATCGCGAATGGACACGTTACCGGCAGTGACTACAAAGGGCCGTTGCGTGTTGTGCACCACCTGGAAAAACGCTTCGCCGGCACCGAGCTCGACTTTGCGCTCGTCCTTGCTGAAGCGGGCGGTCAGCTTGGAGGCGCCACCCAGCGCCACCGTCGAGCCATCCGATAATGTTATGTCCCGGTTCTGCGCCACCGTGCTGACATAATCCTGCGGGGTCGCCCTTGCCTCAAGGTGGCTCCAGGCAAGATAGCCACTGAACAGTATCAGCAGCGTGGAAGCCGCTACCGCCAGCGGAAACCTATGCCGCGATGGGGCCGGTTGCTGCCGCGCAAACTCACCGGCCCACTGTCGACGCGTGATGTCATCGAGCGTGCCAAGGCGATCGCCCAGTTCGGTTACACGTTCGAAAGCCGCAAGGTTGCGCTCGTCTGCCTGGGTCCATTCCAGCCATTGCTCCACCGTCTTGACGTCGTCCTTGGGATCACGCAAGCGCGTCCACCATTCGGCCGCCGCGTACAGGGTTTTCTCGTCCAGGATCTTGTCCATCAAGGCATCTCCAATTTATCGACCCGCGCGCGGCAATGTGCCAGCGCGTTGGAGACGTGATAACGCACCATGCGCTCGCTAAGTTTCATGGCGTGCGCGACGACGTGAAAGTCCCAGCCTTCGATCGCATGCATGACAAAGGCCTGACTGGTCTTGGCGGGCAGTTCGCGCAATGCCTCGCGCAAGTCGCGCAATTGCTCGACTGCCCACACGTGCCGTTCGGGAACGGGGGTGACGTGCAAGTTTTCGGGAGGTTGTTCGAGGGGCATATCGCTACGCACCTTGCGCATGCGCAATCGATCGACAGCCAGGTTGCTAGCGATCCGAAACAGGTACGCGCGCAACGAATCGACGCGCTCAGGGTGCTCCAGCGTGAGCAGACGCAGGTAGGCATCCTGTGCGAGCTCCTGCGCATCCGACAGGGAATTGAGTCGACACCTCAGGAAGGCGATCAATGCGCGATTGTGATCGCGATACAGCTCTGCCACCTGTGCAGCGTGTGCAGGGAGCGCCGCAGCATCAAGGCCAACATCGGTGGCTCCGCTCAACATATCCACGGTGCATCCAGGCTGTCATGTTGAAATGACCTGACTGATTCTAACTCTTCGTTCGCGTGGACCGTGTGCCTGCGTGGGGGATAGGCCCCTAGTGCGTCGATCAACAACTGCTCGGCTTCGATGCGCATGGCCTCGCGCCGGCGGAACGCGGAACGGTGATGGCTGGCCACCTCCGACTCGGATTTTCGGCTCAGTGTCTCGGGCAACATGAACCAGCCATCGCCAACGTTCCTGCCTTTCTGCTCCAGCCAGAACGCGTCGTAATCAGCCTGGAATTTCTCGCGGACCTGACGCAAGGGATGCGCTGCGTTGCCCACCGCCAAGATGCGCTCCACACCAAGGTGCTGTGCGAACGCATAGGCCAGGGAAAGCATCAGCTGCTTCGGTCGCATGCCGTGCATATTGCGTGTCAGGTCGCGCACCATGTCCTTGCTGTGCTGGCCATCCGGCCCCTGAATACAGCCGATCGCAATCGTCGGCCGATCATCGATCACGCTCAGAACGATGCGGTAGACCGGATGATCGTTGGCATCGTTGAGTTGGATGCACAGCTCGCCTTCGCAGCCCATGAAGATCGGTGGTCGCAGGCAAAGTGTCAGCTGACTGCCATCCTTCAGGGCCAAGTTTCCCAGCGTCGCGTTCCCATAGATGTAGATCGCCTCGAACAACGCCCCGGGCAATCGGGCGAGCGCAAATCGGTAGTGCTGTTGAATGCTTTTCAGACGCGCCGGTCGATTCCACCGCAAATGGACATAACGGTGGAAATGGCGCTCCAGTACACGCGGGTCACGGCGCTGATAGGCACTCATGCGTGAATGGCCATATAAAAACGTCAGATACCGATCGTGCTGCCGAGGCATGCAAAGAGTGCGGACGATATATTTGGCTGCCGTCATACGGCGCTTGGCCGGACTGCCGCGCCAATCGGAACGGTTGCGCAACGAGCGCAGCAGGTTCGCCAGCGCGCTCGGGCGATCCGGGGCATACAGTCTTGCGAATCGCTCCATGGCGATTCTGCAAAGCCTGCGGACTGTAATCCACAAGCCTTCATCTAGAGCTCTCGGTCCAGCCCCCGCGTAATCGTTTACCGCAAAGACGACACTAGTGTGGATGGCGACGGCACTGACACCGTCAGTCCCAGGTTGGTTGTTAAGCTTGTTCAATGCACTAGACCCGCGTAGCTGCTGTGTCCTCTTCAAGACGTTTGCGGGCTCGAAAATTGAAATGGCCGTTGAAATGTCAACTTTCGTCTGGTGGGTGGCCCAGTCACATCTGCCATCGCCCGCACGAAACCGCATCTGGCCGCGATGGGTCACATGCTTTATTCAGTGTCGATGGGCTTGGCTGATCCGCTTATCGGTGGGGCCAGCGATTAACCTGACCGATGGGCGGCCATGTCGCGTCTACGAGAGGTGGAAGCTCACCGAAAAGATGGCTGCCGCCCCACAGGACTTCAGGAATGACATCAAAGGAGTTTTCAACGCGTTGCAACCGTGGATGCAACGCGAAAGCCGCGAGCTCTATCCGCAGGCAGCGTAAGTCCCGGATAGAGCGCAGATCGGGGCGGCTAGAGCCCGTCCGAGGCTTCGGTTGATCACCTCTTATCGACCACTATGCCAATGGCGCGTTGCATCGGCAAACGCGAGGCAGTCGACGTAGCGGTTGTACAGTGGAGCGGGGGAGATGCGGATGACATCGGGTTCGCGCCAGTCGCCGATGATGCCGTGTTCCATCAGATATTCGAACAATGCGCGACCGTGTTCGCGACCGCCGAGTACGCGGATCGACAGCTGTGCGCCGCGACGTTCCGGGTCGGCTGGGGTAACGATTTCCAGTACGTCGCTGAGCTGCGTGCGCACCAGCCATTCCAGATAGCCGGTGAGCTTGAGCGATTTCTCGCGCAGTGCCTGTATGCCGGCGCGGTGGAAGATCTGCAGCGATACGCGCAGCGGTGCCAGCGCGAGAATCGGCGGATTGGATAACTGCCAGCCGTCAGCTCCTGCTGTGGGCACGAACTGCGGGCCCATCTGGAAGCGGGTGGTTTTGTCGTGGCCCCACCAGCCGGCGAAACGTGGCAGCGCGGCTTTGGCATGGCGCTCGTGTACGAACGCGCCGCCGACCGCGCCGGGCCCGGCGTTGAGGTATTTGTAGCTGCACCAGATCGCAAAGTCGGCGCCGCTGTCGTGCAGTTGCAGTGGCAAATTGCCGACCGCGTGGGCGAGATCGAAGCCGACTACACAACCGTGTTTGTGCCCCAGTTCGGTGATCGTTTTGAGATCGAACACCTGGCCGTTGCGGTATTGCACGCCCGGCAGCATCACCAGCGCGATACGGGAGCCATGTTCGGCCAGCACGCGTTCGATCGCGGCGGCGGAAACCAGACCGTTCGGCTCATCTGCTTCCAGTTCGATCAGTGCACTGGCCGGATCGAAGCCGTGGTAGCGGACCTGCGATTCCACGGCGTAGCGGTCGGTAGGGAATGCCCCAGCTTCGATCAGGATGGCGGGACGTTCCTGGGTTGGTCGATAGAAGCTCACCATCATCAGGTGCAGGTTCACGCCTAGCGTATTCATCGCCACCACTTCGGTGGGCAAGGCGCCGACCACGGCAGCGAGGTCGTCGCGCACGAACTCGTGGTAGTCCATCCACGGCAGACGGCCCTTGAAATGGCCTTCCACGCCCAGCTCGCCCCAGTAATCCAGTTCCGCGTTGATCGCCTCGCGTACGGCGCGCGGCTGCAGGCCCAGTGAATTGCCGCAGAAGTACACGCTGTCCTGAGGCTGGCCGTCGTTCCCCTGGTGCGGCGGGATCAGAAACTCGTCGCGAAAATTGCGCAGCGGGTCGGCGGCATCCTGCGCACGGGCCCAGTCGAGGTTGGCTTCAAAATTTGGGGACATCGAACGATCTCGGTTTTAGCGGCTCCTCCCCCTGCGAGCAAGGGGAGGCTGGGAGGGGGTTAAGCTTTTTATTTAGGGCGAAGAGCGACCCCACCCCAACCCTCCCCTGCAAGCAGGGGAGGGAGCAGTGCTGAGGCCCTTTCCTGCAAGGAGGGGATGGGGCAGCTTCACAGCTCAGCCCTGCAAAGGGAGGAGTCGATGTCGGGCTTACTTCACGCGTGCCGCGATCTCATTGCAGCCCTTGTCGAACGCAGCCTTCCATGTGGGGCCGGCTTCGCTCTGTTCGGGGCGCACGCAGCGTAGCTGGATCGCGTGGCCGTCCTTCAGCCAGTAGCGCTCGCTGTAGCTGAACTGGGTGCCGTTTTCCTGTGCGGTGTAGCTGTAGCTGTTCGGGCTCGGTGCGACCGCCGCGGCCTTGTAGCCGGGCAATGCCATGGCTTTCGCATTGGCGTCGCCCATGTATTGCTGGAAGCCGCTTGCGTCGGGCACTTGCTTCACGGTCACGGTGACACGGGCGAGGTTGTCCTTGCCGGTAGGCGAGGGGTCGGGCACCTGGAATACGCGCACTTCCGGGTCGCCCTCGGTTTCCATGATCCCCAGCCAGTTGTCCGGCGTGCTGAAGTTGACGCTACCGGAAGCCATGCTGACGTCGGTGGCGTGGGCGTTGCTGCCCAGCAGCAGGGTGATGACCAGGGCGGCGGCGATCGAGCTGGCAGTGCGCATGAAACTCATGCTGACTCCTAGAGGGTGATGTCGTGGGTGAAGCGATGCTTGGGCAAGCCGAGCCACTCCAGCGCCGTACCGTGGAACAACCGGGCGCGATCCACGTCGCCCAGTTGCAATGCCTCGATGCCGCTGCCGGGCTCTTGCTCCCCCAGCGGGAAAGGATAGTCGGTGCCGAGCATCACCTGCTCGACGCCCGTCACATCCAGCAGATAGCGCAGTGCCTGCGGGTCATGCACACAGGAGTCGAAATAGAAGCGCTTGAGGTATTCGCGCGGGTTACGAGGGTTGTCGGTGGCGACCAGATCCGGGCGCATCCTGAAGCCGTGCTCGATGCGGCCGATCGTCCAGGGGAAGCTGCCGCCGCCATGTGCCAGCATCACGCGCAGTTTCGGCAGCCGTTCCAGCACGCCGCCGAACGCCAGGCAGCAGGCCGCGCGCGATTGCTCGGCCGGCATGCCGACCAGCCACGGCATCCAGTACTTCGGCATCGTCGGCGTGCCCATCATGTCCCACGGGTGCACCAACACCGCAGCGCCCAGATCGGCAGCCGCCTCGAAGAACGGGAACAGCTCCGGCGCATCCAGGTTCCAGTCGTTGCAATGGGAGCCGATCTGCACGCCTTGCAGGCCCAGTTCGTCGATGCAGCGTTCCAGCTCGCGGATCGCCAGCTCCGGCGCCTGCAACGGTACCGTGCCGATACCCGCATAGTGACGCGGAAAATCGCGGCACAGGCCGGCCATGTGGTCATTCAGATGACGGTGCAGCTCCAGCGCCTGATAGCCCTGGGCCCAGTACGAGAACAGTACCGGCACGGTGGAAATCACCTGCACGCCGACCCCAAAGCGGGCGTAGTCGTCGATGCGCGTCTGCGGGTCAAACGCTGAGTCCCATACCTCGCGGAAGAACCGACTGTCCTTGTAGATGCGGTGGCGCCCCTCGGTATGCGTCATCACCGGAAAGCGGTCGTCGCCGTACTTGGTCGCCAGGTTGGGCCAGTCACGGGGCAAAATGTGTGCGTGGGAATCGATCTTTAGCATCCCCGCAGTGTAAAACCTCAGCGCGCTTACGTCGCGTCGGGACAGGCAGATGTTTGCCGTGCCAGGCTGCGGCGCGTGTCAAGGTAGTTGTCGCCTCAGTCATGCAGCCAGGTGCTGTCTTTCGGTATGTAGTTGCGTGGTGACGACTGAGTCACGCTCGGGGTTGAGTGTGACGGCTCCGATCGGCGCCCAGT
>Ga0302317_10000085_pt1 | contig 90396 bp, 77 predicted proteins | sample III_Palsa_N3_3_FD_200450 | JGI IMG/M metagenome (GOLD analysis project Ga0302317, IMG submission 200450) | Peat permafrost microbial communities from Stordalen Mire near Abisko, Sweden - III_Palsa_N3_3 | ecosystem: Environmental > Terrestrial > Soil > Palsa > Peat permafrost | place: Sweden...
TTCAAGCGTCTGATCGCGCCATTCGACGGCGTGGTCACCGCGCGCGAGACCGATATCGGCGCGCTGATCAATGTCGGGGCCTCGGGCGGCGCGGAGCTGTTCGTCGTGTCCGCGACGGACAAGCTACGCATCTACATCAATGTGCCGCAGAACTACGTGCCGAGCGTGCCGTCGGGGACCCGCGCGACGATTTCGGTGCCCGAACATCCCGGCAAGTACTACAGCGGCACGGTCGAATCCTCCGCGCAGGCGGTCAATCCGAGCAGCGGCACGACGCTGATGCAGATCATCGTCGACAACACGGCCGGGGAACTGATGCCCGGCGGCTATGCAGGCATCCACCTGCAGGTTCCCGCCGTTGCCAACGTGCTCAGCGTCCCGGCAAGCGCTTTGATTTTCAACGCCAAGGGCCTCTCCGTGGCCACCATGGACCGCAATGACCGCGTGGTCGTCAAACCCGTGACCATGGCGCGCGACCTGGGTCAGATCGTCGAACTGGCATCCGGCCTCACGCCGCAGGACCGCGTGATCGCGAATCCTCCCGACGGCGTCAGCACCGGCGATCCGGTGCGTCTGGTCAGCACTGCGGGCAAGGCTGTGCCGAAGTCAAACTGATGAGGAAGGCCGCTCAACTGCATTGGGCGGCGGCGACCGTGACGCTGGTGCTCGGCAGCTGTTCGTTTGCGCCCCGACTGCAGACGCCGCAGGTACCCGCCGCCGCTACCTATAAGGAAACCGGCTCCTGGACCCAGGCGCAACCGGCCGACCGCCTGCCGCGCGCGGCCTGGTGGTCGGTCTATGGCGTCCCGGAACTGGACGATCTGCAGCAGCAGCTGATTGCCGGCAACCCCTCCCTTGCCACCGCCGTCGCCGACTACGCCCAGGCCCGCGCACTCTACGAGCAGGCCCGCGCCGGGCTGTTTCCCACTCTGGGGCTGAACGCCAGCGTCGATCGAGCGCGCGAGTCAGTGAATGCGCCCTTGCGGGGCCTCACGACCCCGACGTATTACGACACGAACACCCTCGAGGGAAATATCGGCTACGAGATCGATTTATGGGGCCAGATCCGCAACCAGGTCGCCGCGGGGAAGGCCAACGCCCAGGCCGCGGCGGCGGACCTGGAGAGCGCCCGGCTGTCGCTCGCGGCGCAACTGACCGACAACTACATCCAGCTGCGCAGCCTCGACCGCACCGGCGCCATCCTTGATGACTCAGTGAAGGCCTACACGCGCGCCGTCGGTCTCACGCAGCAGCGGCACGATGCCGGTATTGCTCCGGGCATCGATGTCTCCCAGGCCCAGACCCAGCTCAATGTCGCGAAGTCGCAGGCCGCGCAGACCCTGGCCCAGCGCGCGCTCGTGGAACATGCGATCGCCGCCCTGCTCGGAATCTCGGCCTCGACCTTCTCGATCAAGCCTGCTGTCATGGATATCACACTGCCGCATATCCCCACGGATGTTCCCGCTGCGGTGCTGCAGCGCCGGCCGGACATCGCCGCCGCGCAGCGACGCATGATTGCCGCGAATGCCAATATCGGCGTGGCGCGGGCCGCCTACTTCCCGACTCTGACGCTCGGCGCCCAGGGTGGCTTCCAAAGCAGCTCGTTCGCCAACTGGATCAGCGCTCCGAGTTCGTTCTGGGCGATTGGTCCCAATGCGCTGCTTACCGTCTTCGACGGCGGGCTGCACCGCGCCCAGGTTGCCCAGGCCCGCGCCGAATTCGACGCCTCCGCAGCCAACTACCGTGGCGTGGTCATCAGCGCCTTCCAACAGGTCGAGGACAGTCTCGCCTCGTTGAATCACGACTACGACGCCGCCCAGCAGGAGAAGGCTGCCGTCGAATCCGCGCAGCGCACGCTGGACCTCTCCAATGTGCTCTACGTGCGCGGCGCGACCGACTATCTCACGGTCATCACGGCCCAGACCGCGCTGCTGCAAACCCAGCTGCAGTCACTGAACCTCGATACCCTGCAGCTGCATGCCAGCGTCGACCTCATCCGGGCGTTGGGCGGAGGCTGGACGCAGGCCGGGGCGGTCACCGCGAACTGACTCGAGGCGTGGCGTCCCATACCCCGATGGGTGCAGACTAAGAGCATGCCTTCGAAGATGCTGCTGAAGCTGCCCGGCCACGAAAAGGATCTCGGCGGCGGCTTTCGCGTCAGCCGCCTGCTGCCTTCCTTTGCACGGCGTACCGTTGGACCGTTTGTGTTCATGGATCACTTCGGGCCGATCACCCTGGAGCCGGGCATGAACACGGACGTGCGACCCCATCCCCACATCGGGCTCGCCACCGTCACGTATCTGTTCGCCGGGGCGATCATGCACCGGGACAGCCTGGGCTCGACGCAGCGTATTGAACCTGGCGCCATCAACTGGATGAGCGCGGGCCGCGGCATCGTACATTCCGAGCGCACGCCCGAGGACCTCCGTGCGGTGAGCCATGGCCTGCACGGCCTGCAACTGTGGGTCGGCTTGCCCCAGTCCCTTGAGGACAGCGCACCCACATTCACGCATACCCCCGCCGAGGAGCTCACACCGTTCCTCCATCAGGGCGCCGAAGTCCGGGTACTGGTCGGCCAAGCCTTCGGCCGGGCATCTCCCGTGCAGGCCGCTTCGCCCACGCTGTTTCTCGCCCTGGGGCTGAAAGCCGGTTCGACCTTCGCCCTGCCGCCGCTGGCACCGGAATCGGCCGTCTATCCGATTGATGCCGATATCACCATCGATGGCACGGCACTGGCCGTGCATACCCTCGGCTTTATTCAAGAGGCCGGTGGCTGCCGGCTCGAGGCCATAAACGACTGCACGGTAGTGGTCATCGGCGGCGCGCCCCTCGACGGGCCGCGCTTGCTGCTCTGGAACTTCGTCGCATCCACGAAATCGCGCCTGCGGCAGGCGGCCGAGGACTGGCGTGGGCAACGCATGGCAATGGTACCCGGGGATCCGGAGTTCATCCCGCTGCCGGCGAATCTGCCGATTCTGTGACGCTAGCTTTTGCCCTGACTTGAGGGCTGCCCCGGCGCCGATGCCGCGAATTCTTCGCTCCCGCCGAGGAAGCGAGCCGCAATCCCCGCGAGCACGGCCGCACCGCGCGCCATGATGCCCTCGTCGATGACCATCCGGTTGGAATGCAGCCCGCAGCAGCTGCGCCAGTCGCTGCCCGCGGCACTGGCGCCCAGAAAGAACATTGCCCCCGGGATCTTCTCCAGCACATAGGAGAAATCCTCGGCGCCCATGACCGGCGCCGGCAATGGGAGCCAGGTGGCCTCGCCATACAGTTCCTGGACCACGCGGCGCCCGAGCGCGACCGCGCGTGCGTCACACCGGGTTACCGGGAAGCCCAGCTCGATTTCGACCCGCGCCACCGCACCGTGGGCGCCGGCGATGCCCTCTGCGAGCTTGCACAGCCCGGCGTGCACCGCAGTGCGGTTCTGCGGTGACAGAGTGCGAATGGTGCCCAGCAGTGAGGCGGTCTCCGGAATGACGTTATCGGTGGTCCCCGCCTCGATGCGCGCGATCGTGACCACGACCGGGTCAAATGCCGGCATCCGGCGCGTCACGTAGGTCTGGATGGCCGTCACGATCTCGCAGGCGATCGGAATGGGATCGAGTGCGTCGTGGGGCATGGACGCGTGACCGCCCCGACCGGTAACCACGATCTCCAGCGTGTCAGCCGAGGCGAGCAACGGCCCCTCACGGCTGGTGAATATCCCGTGCGGAGCGTTCGGCATGACATGCAGCGCGAAGGCGGCCTGCGGCAGCGGGTCCAGCAAGCCGTCCTCGAGCATGAAGCGCGCGCCGTGCCAGCCCTCCTCGCCCGGCTGAAACATGAAAAGCACGGTCCCCGGCAGTTCGCTGCGCCGGGCGCACAGCAGCCGCGCGGCGCCGACCAGCATCGCGACATGGCTGTCATGGCCGCACGCATGCATCGCCCCGGCCTCCTGAGAGGCAAACGGCAGACCGGTGTCCTCGCGCATCGGCAGCGCATCCATATCGCCCCGCAACAGGACCGTGCCCCCGGGGCGCTCCCCGCGCAGCACTGCGACGATGCCATCCGTGGAGGGACCGCGGCGATATTCGAGCGGGAGTCCGGACAGGGCGGACATGATTTTCGCGGCAGTCTTCGGGGTCCGCAGCCCGAGTTCAGGCTCGCTGTGAATGGCGCGGCGCAACTGCACGAGGTCGGGCAGCAATCGTACGGCTTCTTCCGGCCAGGGCATCATGGCGCTACTCCGTTTGCGGGCAACCACTCTACGCCGCACTGGGAGCGCTGGCCACCGGCCAGCAGCAAAGTTCAATGGCTGCTGGCAAGATAAGCCCTATGGCAATCAAACGACCAAAGGGGAAGGACGGCTCGATCATCCTCCTGGAGCACGCTTCCGAAGTGCTGAAGGGCAATCCGCTCGGTGACCCGCACGTGCGCCGGCTCGCCGTGTGGCTGCCACCCCAATACGATGCCGCGCGCGCGCGTGCCAGGCGCTATCCGATGCTCATGGACATGGTCGGATTCAGCAGTTCCGGCCTCTCGCACATCGGCTGGAAAGCCTTCAGTGAGAATGTGCCGGAGCGCGCCGCCCGCCTGATCCATGAAGGCAGGATGGCGCCGGCAATCATAGTTTTCCCCGACTGCTTCACGGCGCTGGGCGGGAACCAGTATGTGAACTCCTCAGCGGTGGGCCCCTATGCGGACTACCTCATTCGCGAAATCATTCCCTTCGTAGACCGGGAGTTTCGTACGCGAGCTGCGCGTGAATATCGGGGCTGCTTCGGCAAGTCATCCGGCGGCTATGGTGCAATCATCCATGGCATGAAGTACGCGTCGACCTGGGGTGCGATCGCCGATCACTCCGGGGATGCGTATTTCGACTACGTGTATTGGTGCGACTGGCCGAACACCCTGAACGAGCTTGCGAAATTCCGGCCCAGGAAATCCAGGCCCGGCCGCTACGATGCGGCGAAAATGGAACGCGGCGCGGACCGCGGACTCGACGACGGGCGCGTGAAGCGTTTCCTCGCGAACGTCTGGAAGAGGCCGAAGCTATCGCACGCGGAGGGCCATGCAATCATGAACCTGTGCATGGCGGCAACCTACGATCCGGATCCGAAGGCGCCCAACGGGTTCCGGTTGCCCTTCAACCTTGAAACCGGTGAAGTGATTTCCGAGCGCTGGAAAACCTGGCAGAAGCACGATCCAGTGCACCTCGTCGATCGCTACCGGAAGAACCTGCGCTCGCTACGCGGCATCTATCTGGATTGCGGATCACGCGATCAGTACCAGATCCACTATGGAATGCGCATCCTGTCAAAACGCCTCCAGGCCGCCGGAATCGAGCATCTTTATGAGGAATTCGACGATGACCATTCCGACGTCGACTACCGGATGGAAGTCTCACTGCCATTCCTGACCCGCGCACTGCGTTAGGGCCCGCGCGCGGCGGCGCATTCAAAACGGTCCCTGCCGCGCTCCTCGCGGAAGCGCAGCAAGGCAGGCCTAGAAGTCGCGGCGTACCGTGAACAGAAACTCCCGGGGCGCAGCAATCTGACCGTCGACATAGCCCGCGCCGGTATTGACCCTCTCCAGATAATAAAGCTTGTCTGTGAGGTTCGTGACCGCAAAGGATGCGGACCACTTCTTGTCACTGAACGCGTAGGTCAGGCGCGCGTTGGCGAGTGTGTACGACGGATTGTTGACGTCGGCATCGCAGGTGGTGTCACCGCAGGACGCCGGTGTGTAGGAGATGTCCACGCGCGGGGTCACCGAACCGTAGGTGCCGAGAACTATGGCGTACTGGATGCCGGCGCTGGCCCTGACCTTGCCGATGTCCGGGGGCACCTGGCCTGCCACCACGGAGGTCGAGGAGGAGTGCGTGAAGAACAGGTCGAGATAGCTGAACGAAGCATTGATGGACAGCCCGCCCTTTGAAGCCGGTCGAGAACTCTGCGTACGTCATCAGGGTCGGCGTCCACTGGTAGTCGGCATCCAGGCGGTAATCCACGTGCGAACCCTGGTGACTTGACCGAAATGGATGCGAAGGTAGTCTGATATGGATATTTCGCTGTATGGCGCAAGCTACCGGCGAGTAAGGTTATCGCCGCGCCCTTGCGTCCAGTCACTTTGTCTGGGAAAGTAAGTGCCGCATGGTTCGCCACTGTGATTGTGTCGTGGTGGGTGCGAGCTTCGCCGGGCTCGCGAGCGCCTACGCCCTGGCGCGTGGCGGACTTGCGGTCACGGTGCTCGAGAAGAAACGCGATGTCGGTGAAAAGCTTCACACCACCGGCATCATCGTAAAGGACGCGGTCGACCAGATTGCCCTGCTCGACGCCATGCCGGCAGCAATGGTGCGGCGCGTCCCGGGCGTGCGCCTGTATGCGCCGAATCTCACCTACGTCGATCTCGCAGCACCGGGCTACTACTTCCTGGCGACGGACACGCCCGCCGTGATGCGCTGGCTCTCGGGCGCAGTTCAGTCCGCTGGCGCGCATCTCGCACTGGGATCGACATTCAAGGATGCGACGCGTCAGCGCAGCGGCTTTGATCTGGGCGAGTACGGCACCACGCGATATCTCATCGGCGCCGACGGTCCCCGTTCACGGGTGGCGCGCACGCTCGCACTCGGGACGAGCAGCCGGTTCCTCGTGGGCGTCGAACACGAGTACGCGGGCCTGCGGATCGGCGAGGCCGACAAACTGCACTGCTTCATCGATCGGCGTCTGGCACCGGGGTACATCGGCTGGGTGCTCGCGGGCGTCGGCGGCGTGCAGGCGGGTCTTGCGCGACGCCAGGACGGAACGACGTGGAAACCCGACGAGGCGATGGCGGCCTTTGTGCAAAAGATTGCGCCCGCAATCGACCTGCGCGACGTGACGCCGACCGGGGTGCGTGCAGGCCTGATCCCGTGTGGCGGGGTGGTAGCACCGGTCGCCGCCCCGCGCGCGCTGCTCGTCGGCGACGCAGCCGGCATGGTGTCACCGGTGACCGCCGGCGGAATCCATACCGCACTCAAGCATGGGCTCGCGGCCGGGAACGCGGTGGCGGATTTCCTGCTGGGCAGGGCGGATGACCCGTCGGTGGGATTCGTACGCAGCTATCCGTCGTTCCGGTTGAAACGCGCGCTGCGCTTCGTTTTCGACCACTTCCAGAGTGATGCTGCATTCAACCTGTTATTGGCGACGCGGGCGATGCGCACGGCGGCCGGCTTGATCTACTTCCATCACAAAGGCGTGTTCGCCGACCCGGCCCTCACCGCCGAAGCACGACGGCTCCAAGAACAGCGCAAGAGCTGACCTGAGGCCGTGATGCGATCGCTTTGAATCTGGACTATGCTTCCCGTAATGCTCCGGTTCCTACCGCTTCTCCTCGGCAACCTGCGGCGTCGAACCCCACGCACCGTCTTCACGTTGCTGTCGATCGCGATCGCGTTCCTGCTGTATGGGTTGCTCGCCGCCGTCAAGAACGGCTTTGAGGCAAATGGCAATCTGGCGGGCATCGACCGGCTCGTCACAATCGACAAGGTATCGGTCGTCCAGCCACTGCCCTTCAGTTACATGCAGCGCATTGCCGCCGTGCCCGGCGTCGCGCTGGTGACGCACTCCACCTGGTTTGGCGGCCATTACCAGAACGAGCGCAGCATTATCGTCACCTACCCGGTGCCGCCTGCGAGTTACCTGGCGATGTATCCGGAGTTCCTGCTGCCCGAGGCGCACAAGCAGCGCTGGCTGCACGATCGGGTGGGCGCCATCGTTGGCCGGGGTCTCGCTGATAATCACGGCTGGAAGGTCGGGGACCGCATTCCGCTGCGCTCTGACATCTATGCGCGGGCTGATGGCAGCTACAACTGGGAATTTGTAATCGACGGCATCTACGACAACAAGGATCCGTCCGGAGACGTTAACAGTTTCATTTTCAACTACGATTATCTTGATGAGTCGCGAAGTGCGGGCAAGGGGACGGTGGGGTGGTACATCGTACGCGTTGCCGATTCCACGCAGTCGGCTCGCGTCGCCGCCGCCATCGATGCCCTGTTCAGCAACTCGGCCGCGGAAACCAAGACCGACAGTGAGAAGGCGTTCGTGCAGGGATTTGCCAAGCAGACGGGTGACATCGGTGCAATCGTCACGGCCATCGGGGTCGCGGTCTTCTTCACGATGTTGCTGGTCAGCGCCAACACGATGGCACAGTCAGTGCGCGAGCGTACCGGCGAGGTGGCGGTGCTGAAGACGCTCGGGTTCAGCGATGTCGGTGTCCTCGCTCTCGTAATCGGCGAGTCGCTGCTGCTGACCATGGTGGGCGGCGCGATTGGAATCGCCGGTGCGATGCTCGCGGTGGGCCACCTGAGTCATTCGCTCAGCGAATACCTGTCCGCATTCCTGCTGACACCACAGGCGCTGCTTGCAGGCGTAGCGCTGATGGTGGCGCTGGGCGTCGTGGCAGGCGCGCTTCCGGCAGTGCGGGCGGCCCGGCTGCGAATCGTGGACGGGCTCGCGGGGCGCTAGGCTATCCCCCGTCAATCACTATGAGAGTCACAAGACAGATCATCGCCGTCACCGCCATGAACCTGCGCGCGTTGCCGCTGCGGGTGACACCATCGCTGGTCTCGGTCATCGGCATTGCCGGGGTGGTTCTGATACTGATCGCACTGCTGTCCATCAGCGAGGGCTTCCGCCACACCCTGGAGCTGTCCGGGTCCGACCAGGTTGCGATCGTGCTGCGCGGCAGCTCGAGTGCGGAACTGACCAGCAGTTTCTCCCAGGAACAGGTGCAGATCATTGAACAGGCGCCGGGAATCGCCCGCGACAGCAAGGGCCCGGTCGTTTCCGCGGAACTCTACACCACCGTCGATCAGCCAAAGCGCACGACCGGAACGGCGGCCAACGCGCCATTCCGCGGCATCGAACAGGCCGGTCCGCGAACGCGCGCGCACTTCGAACTGATCGCCGGGCGCATGTTTGCGACCGGACGGTACGAAGTCATCGTTGGCCGCAGTGCCGCGCAGACCCTGACCGGGCTTGCCGTGGGACGTGTCGTGAAGTGGGGCAACAATGAGTGGCGGATAGTCGGTGAGTTCACCGACGGCGGTAGCGTTTCGGAGTCGGAAATCTGGACCGATGTGCACGTGCTGCAAAGCGCCTACTCGCGCGGGGACACCTACCAGACGGTGCGGGTGCTGCTGAGGAGCGCGGCGAGCTTCGGGGCGTTCAAGAATCGGCTGACCAACGATCCGCGCCTGAGCGTGAACGTGCTCACCGAGCGAGAGTTCTACGCGGCGCAGTCCGTCCTGCTTTCGACCCTGGTGCGTGGCGCCGGGACCGTGCTTGCACTGCTGATGGGCGTGGGAGCCGTGTTCGGCGCGCTCAATACCATGTACTCAGCCGTCGCCGCCCGCAGCACCGAGATCGCAACGTTGCGAGCGTTGGGTTTCGGAGGACTTCCCGTTGCCGTCTCGGTAATGAGCGAGGCGCTGATACTGGGGCTCATCGGCGGGGCGCTCGGGGCGGCGGTGGCGTATCTCGGTTTCGATGGTCTGCAAACCTCGACGATCAATTACCAAAGCTTCACCCAGGTGAGTTTCGCCTTCAGAGTGACCCCGGCGCTGATCATCACCGGCACCGGCTACGCCCTGCTGCTGGCGTTGCTCGGCGGGGTGTTTCCGGCAATCCACGCCGCGCGGCGACCCATCGTAATGGGCCTGCGCCAGGCTTAGAGCCGTCTCCGGGCCTGTTATTCTGTACCCTACCGCACCCTGGGACGGTAACGGTCTATACTGGGCTACGTCGTAGCCCCCGTCGTTGATCTTCGCGACCGCCCATGTCAGTCACCGTGCACGATCCCCAGCAGAATCATCTGCTGTCGGCGTTCTCCGCCGCTGAGCGGCAGAGGCTCTATTCGCATCTGCAACTCGTGCCAATGCCGCTGGGGAAGGTATTGTATGAGTCTGGGGACGTGCTGCGCCACGTCTACTTTCCAACCGACTGCATCGTGTCGCTGTTGTACGTGCTCGCCGACGGCGCCTCGGCAGAGATCTCCGTGGTCGGCAATGACGGGCTGATTGGAATCGCCCTATTCATGGGCGGTGAAACCACGCCCAGCCGGGCAATCGTGCAGAGCGCGGGCTTCGCCTATCGCCTGGTCGGACAACAGCTCAAGGACGAATTTCATCGCAGCGGTGAGATGCAACTGCTGCTGCTTCGCTATACCCAGGCTCTGATTACACAAATGGCCCAGACCGCGGTGTGCAATCGCCACCACTCCGTGGACCAGCAGCTGTGCCGCTGGCTGCTGCTGTCGCTCGACCGGCTGGCCTCCAATGAACTGGTCATGACCCAGGAGCTCATAGCCAATATGCTCGGTGTCCGCCGTGAAGGCGTCACCGAGGCTGCCGGAAAGCTCGATAAGCTCGGCGTCATCCGCTACGCGCGCGGCCATATCACCGTTTTGGACCGACCCATGCTCGAACAGCTTTGCTGCGAATGCTATGCGGTGGTCAAGAAAGAGAGCGATCGGCTACTGCCGCGGGCCGATCCCAAACAGCCCCTGATCATTACGATCTGATCCTAAGCCGCTACCGGTAGCCAAGGTGCGCCAGCGAACTGACGCCACCCCTTGACCGGGTAGATGCTCGGGGCCGCTGGTGCCAAAAGCGGAGATTTAGATGAAGTCCATGCTCCGAAAGTCCCCACTCGGGTCGGAATTCGATCGTTTCCTGTTCGCGCCGCTCGGCGAGGACCACAACGGGCTCTCCTTGAGCGTCGTATCGCTTTTCGCACGATTGGATCTGGACCCCTGGCAGGAGGCGGGAAACCTGGCTGCGCTCTCCGCGGAGGCCGCCGCCAGGCGCTTGGCGCTGTCCCTCGACACCCTCACGGACCCCACATTACGGCCGGCCAACCCCGAAGGCAGGGTGCTGCGCCTTCTGGCGCTGTTACCCTCGCATGTCCGCACTACAGTCCAGACGCCGGTAGCGGCGGCCGAAGCGGTTACGGCGCCGGATTCCGGGGCTCGCATCCGCACCATCCTCTTCATCACCTCCGCCATCCTGCTGGTGGGGTCGCAGTTCCTCAGTGCGCATCGCTCCACGCCGACCCCGCCCGCAAGCCTCCCTGGACAAGCCACAGGGCCTGTGGCGTCCCAGATGCTGTCAGCGCCGGCCCCAGGCCACTGAGGCGGTGGGCAGGCTGGGGGATTCAGGGGTGCCGAATTCGAAGCGGCCCGCAACCGGTAACCTTCTGCTCGCCGGCCTCCCGCAGTCGCTTCGGCGCCGGCTACTCGCGCGCCTTGAACCCGTCGAGCTGCGCCTCTCGGAAGTGCTCTGCAAATCGGGTGAGCACATGCGGTATGCCTACTTCCCCACCCGCAGTTTCGTATCCCTCATTGCTCCCCTGGACCGACACGCCGGCCTTGAGGTCGGTCTCGTAGGTGATGAGGGCATGGTGGGCATCTCATTAATGCTCGGGATCGAGGCAGCGCCGCTGGACGCCCTAGTACAGGGCGCGGGTGGAGCGTGGAGAATGGAAGCGGCCATGTTACTCGGGGAGCTCAGTCGCAGCCTCCCGTTGCGGCAGGTCCTGAGCCGCTATCTGTATGTCACGCTCACCCAGCTTGCGCAGGCGGGCGCCTGCACCCGCTTTCACCTCGTCGAAGCACGCCTCGCCCGCTGGCTGCTGACGACGCGCGACCGGGCGCATGCCGATGAGTTCTACATCACGCACGAGTACCTGTCGCACATGCTGGGTGTGCGCCGGGCGGGCATAACCAGAGCAGCGGTCGCCCTGCGCAAGCGCAATCTGATCGACTATAGCCGCGGGCTGCTCACGGTCATTGATGGCGAGGGCCTGGAGCGGGCTGCCTGCAGCTGTTACGCGACCCACAACGAACACTACACGCGGGTATTGGGCGAACTCGAAACACCGGGAAACTATTGAAGAATCAGCAGCTCTGCAGACTACCGAGCAACGCTGAAATCTTCATGGTGGCGACCGTCGAAAAGGTGTCTGAAACCGCGTAGGGCAGGATGATGCGATCGTTGAAGCGCATAGCCCCACAGGTGTAGACGACGTTGGGAACATAGCCCTCGCGATCGGGCGCCTCCGGGCGTACCAGCGGTTCGCTGGAACGCGCCAGAACTTTGCTCGGATCCGCCTTATCGAGCAGCACCGCACCGATGGAGTACCGCCGCACGGGGCCGACACCGTGAGTCAACAGCAGCCAGCCCTCATCCAGTTCGATAGGTGAGCCGCAATTGCCGATTTGCACGAACTCCCAGGGGAATCGTGGCTTCAGCATGGCCTGCCCGCCACTCCAGGAGTACAGATCATCGGAATAGATGAGATAGAGACTTTCGTTGTCCTGGCGCGCGACCATTGCGTATTTGCCGGCGATCTTCCGGGGAAACAGGGCCATGCCCTTGTTGTGCGTCGCGCTGCCGCTCAACTGGGCCATGTGGAAAGTTACGAAGTCGCTGGTCTCGAGCAGTTCGGAGCGGATGCTGCGGCCGGTGTAGGCCGTATAGGTTGCATAGTAGGTCCTTTTCCCGGCCTCATCGAACTCCACAAAGCGCGCATCCTCGATGCCGTTCGACTGCGAGGGAAGCACGGGGAAGATTACCCGCTCACTGAGTTCCTCCTCCGGCCCGAAAGTCAGTTCGACCCGGTCTGCGTCCGGCGCCAACGGCGCGCGCAGCAGCGGCATGGAGGCAAGACGTGCCGGCGGATCGACGCTGACGCTGCCGTCCGCGCAGACCACGCCTGACCGGAACGTCAGCGACGAAATATGCCCCTCGCCAACCGCGCGCAGGCTCAGGATGAATCGGCGACCGCCGCTCGGCGCGCCCGATTGATCCGGGTGCGCCACGATGCTCGGATTGAACAGCGCCGCAGCTTCGAAGGAATACTCGTGCAGGAAGTAGGCGCCCACCAGCCGGCGCTGATCCTGAGTGAAGGAAGGATGACCACGAAAAGCGGTGCCCATCTCGTCCGCCCGCGACTCGAAGGTCTCGATCAGATTGCGGTGCCGCCCCCGAAAGTTATCCAGGACATCCGCCAACTGGCTGCTGACGGTTGCCGCATCCAGCGCCAGAACGCGGTCCACGATGTGATTGGCACGTGTCCGATCAGTTGAATTGAAGTCGCGCGGTTCCGTCGCCGGTTTGAACGGACGTACGACGACCCGCGCCGAATCCGGGCGCAGGTGAAGTGCCTGTCTATTGAAGAACGTATTCTGTGTCAAAGTGCCTCAATTGCCGCGGTAACTCGGTAAACTTTGCGGCCGCGGCGGCTGTAGTCGTTTCGGTGTCGCCGATCTCGGGGACCAATCGATCCAGACGGCGGATCTGTGCCAGTCCGAGAAGGTAGGAGATGACGGACTCGGCGCCCCGATTCTCGTTGATGCGGCCGGGATGCAAGCCGTCGCAGCAGCTACCGGTCTCGAGATCGATCAGGGAAATCGAAAGATCGTTGCTGCCCAGGAACCATGCGAATGCCCGGACTGCGTGGGCGCGCCAGGTGGGATCACCATCCGCGCGCCACGCCACAAGACACGCCGCAATCGTCGCCGTCGCTTCCAACGGCTGCTGGTCGAATGCACGAGGCTGCTGGCGCCGGTCGCCGAAGCTCTGCGAGCCGACAGGCCTAAACACCCCGCTCGGCGCCGTCTGCAGCGCCATCAGCCAGCGCAGCGACCTGAGCCCGGCGGCAACGTAGCTTTGCCGACCCGTCGACGTGCCTGCGGCGATCAAGGCCTGCGCAAGTCGGGCGTTATCGTAGGCAAGAGTGTCCTCGAACCACACCCAATCCGGTGTCTCCACCGCGGCCAGTAGCGCCATCAGTCTTTCGGCCAGCAGATGCTGCAAGGCCTGCGCCCTGGGATCGCGCGGATCCCACAGTCGAAAGGCCTCCAGGCCCAGCAGCGTGAATGCCCAAGCCCGGGGGGAGTGAAAGCCTTCCACCGACGGCGCCGCCTCGGAAAACAGCGCTGCCGCCCACGACCGCCGCGATGCACTGGTATCGCTGTGAGCACACTGCCCGAGAGCCCACAGGGTCCGCCCGTGGCTGTCTTCCGAGCCGCTGTCTTCGAGCCAGCGACGATCGAATGACATGAAATTTCGGAAGCGCCTTGTGTCGGGGTTCCACGCGTGCTGGACAAAAGCGGCGAGCCGAGCCGTCAGCCACTCGGGCAATGGCACCTCGCCGGGGGTGTTCAGGGCACAGGCCAGCAGTAGCGCGCGGGCATTGTCATCCACGCAATAGCCATGCGAACGGTCTGGCACCGAATGAATTGCGTGTTGAATCAAGCCGGTGTCATCGCACATGGACTGGAAGTGGGCCAGGCGCATATCCGGGACAATTCTCTTGCTGACCGGGAACTTGGCCGCACGCGAGCGGCGCGCATCACCGCGATGAGTTTCCACGGCCCGCCCGTATTCGTCCATGTAGCGTTCGCCTATACGTGGCCAGGTCATGGAGCGACTGTAGGCATAAGCCTCCCGGCTCAAGCGTTCCCGGCGCTGGTCGTCGGTCAGCAACGCTGCAATCTCACGACCTACAGCGCCGGAGTCACCGAAGGGCACGAGAATTCCCCGGCCGCCCGCCAACAGTTCCCGCGCATGCCAGTACGGAGTCGAGACGATAGCCTTACCGCCACCGAAACTGTAGGCCAACGTACCTGAGGTCATCTGGGCTTCATTCAAATACGGTGTAACGTACACATCACACATCGAAATGAAGTCCAGTAGCGTGTCCTGGTCCACGAACTGGTCGAGAAAGACAACATGTTTCTCGATGCCCAGCTGTTGCGCGCGATCCCGCAGCCGGTTCCGATAGGCCTCGCCTTCGCGTCGCACCAGATTGGGATGCGTAGCGCCGAGCACGACGTACACCGCATCGGGACGACTCCGTAAAATCTCCGGCATGGCGTCGATCATGATTTCAACGCCCTTGTTCGGTGAGATCAGCCCGAAGGTCAGAATCACCGCACGACCGGCGAAACCGCGGGCGAGCTTTGATACGCCGGGATCCACAAAGGCACGATCCGGGATGCCGTGCGGAATAATCCGTATCTTTTCCTGCGGTACGCTGTAGACCGTTCGCAGCAGCTCCCTACCCTTCTCCGCCATGACGATCACGGTGGTCGATAGATCTACAATTTCTCCCACTACACGCTGCTGAACCGCGCTCGGCTCGGCGAGAACCGTATGCAGCGTCGTTACGAGCGGCATGTTGAGCTGCGTCAGCAGAGCCAGGATGTGACTGCCCGCGTCCCCGCCGAATATTCCGAACTCGTGCTGCAGACATGCCACGTCGTACTGTCCGGCATTGAGGAATCTGGCCGCCGAATGGTAGGCTTCCAGCTGCTGCTCCGGAATCTGCCAGGCAACGCTTGGCGGGTAATCGTAGTCGCGGCCCTCATCGTTCATCGCAACAATGACGGTCTCCGGTTTCGACACGGAGGCTGCAATGGCCTGCTGCAGGTCGGTGGTGAACGTGGCGATTCCGCAGCGACGCGGAAGTGAATTGCCGATAAATGCAACTCGGTGTGGCGGGCTCAGATGGCCGCCCGCGCGGTGTATACGAAGCTATTCATGGACGATACCTGTAGTGATATGCGGATCAGCCGATGTCCGATCCGCGAAGGTTACGCTGCAGTGCACCCTCGCGTCTGTTCGCGAGCGCACCGAGAGGGGAAGGATCAGGCGTCGAGCTTCAGCCGAACCGTGAATTCACTGCCCTGCCCGACTCCCGCGCTTGTGGCCGTCACCGTGCCATGGTGTGAATCCAATATGGAACGCACCAGCGCCAGGCCGATGCCCATGCCGGATTGTGTCCGGACTGCGTTGGCATCAGCCCGTACGAACAGATCAAAGATAAACGGCATTGAAACCGCGGCGATGCCAATTCCCGAATCGCGCACCTGAACCACTGCGTATCCGTCGAGCACCTGCATCGACATCTTGATTCCAGCGCCCAGGTCGGAATATTTCGACGCGTTGGCGAGCAGATTCACGAATACCTGCTCCAGCCGGCTTGCATCCCCCAGGATCCAGGTGCTCGAATCCGGCAAGCCAACCGAAAGTTGGTGCTGGCGTTCACTGAAGTCAGGAACGACGGTTTCGGCGGCCCTTCTGAGCACGATGCACAGATCGATCCGCTGCAGTTGCGGCTGCAGGCTCTCGAGGCGCGGTCCCGCCATTTGGCCCAGGCTCGCGGTTAACAGTGCAATTTGGCGCACCTGGCGTTCGATGAGTTCCTGCATCCGCTGCTGCAGCAGCTCGTCCTGGCTGCGGATGCGCAACACCGCCAGGGCATTCTGGATCGATGCCAGAGGACTGCGCAGCTCGTGCAGCAGCAGGGCCATCGACTCATCCTTGCGGCGATCTGCGGCCACCAGATCGTCGATCTGGGTCAGGAGACGCGACCGGCTTTCGCTGGTGTAAGGTTCGGGGATAAGAACCTTGCGGTGCGCCGTAATCAGTTGCGATTCACGTATTTGGAATTGACGCAAGCCTTGGTGGGCCTCCGGTCGTGGCCCAGGCTGGGCCGAGTGGGTGGCTGACATGCTTGCTCCCATTACCAGTGCGGGTCGGCGGTAAACTAACGAGAAGCTTGGCTGTGGTCTGTGCGATAGCAGACATAGGACGACTCAGGAATGGCCGCATGACGCATCCGATTGAACCGACTGGGGATTTGCAACTGCGCGAGGGTGTCGTTGCCGCCTGCCGCGACCTGGGCCGCCTCGGCCTGACGCATGGCACCTCCGGTAACGTCAGCGTGCGCCGGGACGGATCGAGCCTCTTCATCAGTCCAACCGGTCTGGCGTACGAGACGCTCGCAGCCGACGATGTGCCATTGCTGGCCCATACCGGACACTGGTTCGGACGCCGCCAGCCATCGAGCGAATGGCGTTTTCACCGTGATATTTTCCGGGCGCGCAGCGACACCGGCGCCATCGTGCACACTCATTCGCGGTACGCGACGGCACTTGCCTGCACCGGGCGTGGCATTCCCGCGTTCCACTACATGGTGGCAGTCGCCGGTGGTGGCGATATCCGCTGCGGGACATACCACACGTTTGGCTCCCAGGAGCTCTCGGACGCTGCGGTTACCGCCCTGCAAGGTCGCCGTGCCTGCCTGCTGGCCCATCATGGCGTCATAGCGCTGGGCGCCGACCTGTCGGCCGCATTGGCGTTGGCCGCGGAGGTCGAGAATCTGGCGGCACAGTATTGCGCCGCGTTGGCCATCGGGGGCATCAAACTGCTCGATGACGCGCAGATGCAGCCGGTGCTGGAGAAATTCCGCACCTACGGCCGCCAGGAGGCGGCAGACTGCGATCTGGTATTCGCAGGTACGAACCTCGACGATTTTCAGAGGCAGGCGTGAGCATGGAAAGGAACGTGCGGCGAAGCGGCGGCTCGGTGCTCGGGGTGATCGGTGGCAGCGGCGTTTATGACATCGACGGCTTGAGCAATACCCGCTGGCAGCGAATTGACTCGCCCTTCGGCGAGCCCTCCGATGAGCTGCTCTTCGGTGAACTGGCCGGACAGCAGCTGGTGTTCCTGCCGCGTCATGGGCGCGGCCACCGGATCGCACCGTCGGATATCAACTACCGCGCCAATATCGATGCGCTCAAACGCGCGGGCGTGACCGATGTGATATCCGTGAGCGCCGTGGGTTCGTTGCGCGAACACCTTGCCCCGGGCACGTTCCTGATCGTGGATCAGTTCATCGATCGGACCTGTGCGCGTACCACGACCTTCTTCGGGACCGGCCTCGTCGCGCACGTATCCATGGCACATCCGGTCTGCGACCGTCTGGGTGCGTACCTGGAGCTCGCCGCGCGCGAGGCCGGCATTGCGATGGCACGCGGCGGCACCTATCTCGTGATGGAAGGTCCGCAGTTCTCGAGTCTTGCCGAATCCGAGCTGTATCGTGGCTGGAACTGCGATGTGATCGGCATGACCAATATGCCCGAGGCCAAACTGGCTCGCGAAGCTGAGCTGTGCTACGCGACTGTGGCCATGGTGACCGACTACGACAGCTGGCACCCCGGCCACGAGGAGGTGACGGTTGATGCGATCGTGAAAGTGCTGCTGGCCAATGCCGATAAGGCACGAAGCCTGGTGAAGACGGTCGCGCCGCGCCTTGCTGCGGATCCCGCGGCAGCGGCATGCCGCTGCCGCTTCGCGCTGGAGCATGCCCTGCTCACTGCCCCCGCAGCCCGCGACCCGCAAATGGTGCAAAGACTGGAGGCCGTTGCGGGTCGGGTGCTGCGCACGCGAGGCGCGACATGACCTCTGAAAGCCCGTCGTTCGATACCCTGCGCTGGGCGGTGGACCGGCTGGAAATGCTCGACCAGCGCCTATTGCCGGCGCGCGTCGAATATCGCAGCTACGCGAGCGCCGCGGGCGTGGCCGAAGGGATCCGGACCATGGTCGTGCGGGGCGCACCGGCCATCGGATGCGCAGCCGCTTATGGCGTCGCGCTGGCTGCGCAGCAGTTGCAGGGCGCGGTGCGGACCGAGGCTCTCGCCGGCATGAACGCCGCTTTTGCACAGCTGGCAGCCAGCCGGCCGACAGCCGTCAATCTCTTCTGGAGCCTGCAGCGCATGCGCCGGGTTTGGGAGAGCTGTCAGGAACACGGCTCCCGGGACGTCGCACCAAGGCTGCTGCAGGAGGCCCACGAAATCCTGGCCGAGGATATCCGCATCAACCATTCCCTGGGCGATCACGGCGCAGCGCTGCTCGAGGACGGCGCGCGGGTGCTCACACATTGCAATGCCGGAGCGCTCGCAACGGCCGGTCATGGCACGGCGCTCGGGGTCATCCGGTCGGCCGTGGCGAGCGGCAAACGTATCAGCGTATTGGCCGATGAAACGCGGCCCTTCCTGCAAGGTGCGCGTCTGACGGCGTGGGAGCTGGTACAGGATGGCATCCCCGTCACATTGATCACGGACAGCATGGCCGGGCACATGATGGCCACCGGTCAGGTCGACGCGGTCGTGGTCGGCACGGATCGCGTCGCCGCCAATGGCGATGTGGCCAACAAGATCGGGACCTACATGGTTGCCGTGCTTGCGCACCGTCACGGCATCCCGTTCTACGTCGCCTGCCCGCTCTCGACCATCGATCTTCAGACTCCCGATGGATCCAGGATTCCCATTGAAGAGCGCTCCGTCGATGAGGTTTTGGGGCATGGCGCCGTACGGTGGGCCGCTGCCGGAGTGTCGGTGCGAAACCCGGCCTTCGATGTGACGCCGGCCGAGCTGGTCACCGCCCTGATCACGGAAAAGGGGGTCGTGCACCGGCCGAATCGCGCCAAGCTTGCCGCGCTGTTCTGAAAAGGAAGCAGGCCAACCCCGTATCCGCCACCGATTGCCGACAGAGCGGTTAGCGGCCCAGACTCACGGGGCTCCGGGGCGACTGGACCAGCCGCTTGGTTTCATCGACGATGTCGGGTTCGAAGGCCTGCGTACAGTCCTCACTGAGGCGGCGTTCGTAATCCGCGCTGCTGGCGTACAGGGACATGATCTTCATTCGCGGCGCCGGGGGCTTGCGGTCCATCTGGTCATCGTCCGTCATGCGGTGCTCCCAATTGAGGTGGTACCAGAGGAAACTGAACACTTTCTGGGACAGCGTCGGTGCGTTGCCACACCTAAAGCCCCACCCGTGATCCGCACTTATCTCGAGCTTGAGCATGAGGGCGTCATCCGATCAGTGCAGCGGAATGCGATAGATATTCTGTCGCTGCTCGGACTTCAGGAAAACATACACCGACGGATCCGCGCCAATCGAGATATCCGGCGGCTGATGCGGAATCAGCACTCCGCCGGCATTTTCTGCCGGCAACGCACTCAGGGGCAGGTCGTCCGGTCCGACTGGTAGCGCCTCCGTCCAGCCGGAATGCCCGGTCTGCTCCTGCACGTTGAGGCCGACATAAAGGGTTCGACCGTCGCGCGACCACTGTGACGGCGAGAAGCCCTTGTTGAGGATCACCGGCGGGTGGGTACTGTCCACGGGTATGATCCAGGCATCGGCGATGTGGTCGGGATTCGGCCGCATCACGACGACGGCCTTGCCATCTGGGGCGGCGCAGAACATTTCGCTGATCGGATCCGGCAGCAATCGCGATTCACCGCTGCCATTGGCCCTGATGCGATGCAGGTAACTCACGTGTTCGCCGACGCGCCTGAAGAATACGTAGTCGCCGCCGAAGGCAGGCTCATCCCCACCCCGTACCAGGAGGGTAGGTGGCGTGTGCCGGTCCAAGGGGGCAATCCAGATCTCGTGCACGTCCCCGCGCGCGATCGTGAAGGCCACCCACCGCTCATCGGGCGAGATGTCGTACCCCATGATCCCGAAACCCGTCACCAGGGGTTCGAGTCGGACCGAAGTGATGTCCATGCGCGACAGCGACAGTGACAACGCCTCGTTGCGCGCCGTCAGGAAGTACACCCGCTGCGCATCCCCGGAGAGCCAGGGCGCGAAGACTCTGCCCTCGGTCGTCAGAACGCGCTCGCCTTGCGCATTGTGGAACCAGATTGAGGACTGCGTGAGACCAATGGACGTGAGCAGCGAACGGCCATCGGGCGCGGCGAAAACACCCTGTTCTTCGCCGGGACCAAAGGTGATCTGCTCCAGCTGGCCATGGGGAAAACGCTGGCGCCATAAATGGCTGTTGTAGCTCGCAACGCCTGAGAAGTACATCCACCTGCCATCCGGAGACCATGCCGCGAAGACACAGCCGAACGGTGGTCCGACGGCGTATCCGGGTGATGCGCCGTCGAAGGCAGCGACGCGGCAAGGCCCGAACCATCCCGTGGGATCCATCTCCGCGATGAGAACGGACTTCCGATCGGGCGACAGGTAGGAGAAATGGGCCATGCCGCGCTCATGGCTCGGCAGGTAGATCTGGCGCTGTGCTGACCGATCATCCAGCGAGGTGACGACGCCCAGTCGCATACCGTCCTTGAATTCCGAGTACAGCACTTGACGCGGACCAACATAGGTCAGGCCCTGGGCATTCGGCAGCAACCGGATCGGTGCCGCCTGTCCCGTCACCGGAACCATCCAGGTGTCCCAACTTCCATGGTGCAGATCGATCTGGGTGTACAGGACGTTCGCACTGTCCGGCGTGAACGCCGGCGCCCAGATGGGATCATTAACCACATCGGTGAGTTTGATGGGCTCCCCATTGGGAAGCACTTTGAGCCAGATCTGTCCGTGGCCCTGGAAGGCTGCGCCGTTGCGGATGAACGCCAGCATGTGACCGTCGGGAGAGAGCACGGGCGCCACGGCGCCGTCCGTCACATCCGTCAATTGCTCGAACTCGGAAGGGTCGGTGACGGGCCGGTTGCGCCCTAGCCAAAGCGACAGGGAAACGGCCGACAGCACCACTACGCCCGCGACCGCTGCCACCACCAGCCAACCGCTTCGCGCCGACTTTGCCGTACTGCCACCCGACGGCGGTGCAGGCTCCGTTGCCGGACTGAAACGCTCATGGGGAAGTACCGTGACCGGCGCAATGAACTTATAACCCCGCCCGGGCACCGTCAGGATGAAGCGCCGCTCACCAGCTGTCTCCCCCAATGCCTTGCGCAGGGCGAGGATGCATTGGTTCAGATTGTTCTCTGACACGATGGTCTTGGGCCAGACCATCGCCATGAGTGCGGATTTGTCGACGATCTCCCCGGCGCGCTCCACCAGAAATCGCAGTGTTGCAAAGGCGCGTGAGGGCAGGGGCAGGCTCTCCCCGGCCGGTGAGATCAGCATCTGCAGCGACGTATCGAGGCGGAAGCCCCCGAATTCGTAGTTGTGTGAACTGGTCTCATCCATAGATAACGGATCCGCAGGTATCCGTCCGGTCCGCTGCGCATGACGCACTGCGATACGAACCTTTCATTTTCGCTTTCAATATACCCCCGGCCGCTGTGCACCGCACTGCCGGTACTCACAGACGCTCTGCCGTCCTGCGTACACCTGTTGTCACCGCAAGCGCCTGATCACGGCACCACCAAACAGCGGCACGCGCGTCATTCCGGAATTGAGCGCGCCGTGCGCCCCCGCGCCACAACTCCCGGCATGCGGGCTCTCGACAAATCCGGCAGGGTGCGAGGCGTCACCAGCAGTCCGCTGATGAACGCTGCGATTACCACCGAAAGCCTTTCTCGGCGTGGCAGTTCGGCCGTGCGTAATAGTCGTAAAATCCGTAAAATTCGTATAATCTGACGACGATGTTGATTCCCCGGGAGATTCTTGAGTGGCTCGAGTACCAGCTAGCGAGTTTCAGCGCGAATTCGGCCGCCTACGCGGAGTGGCGCACCGTGAAGCGGTGATTGTGACCAGCCATGGGCGCGACGATGTAGTGCTGGTCTCTGCCGAGGAATACCAGCGCCTGCGGAGCCTCGACCGGCGTGCTATGCACGTGTCCGAGCTCAGTCAGGAGGAGATCGCCGCGCTGGATTCGGTGGAAATTCCTGCCGAGGCTGCGCGGTACAACCACGAAATGACCTGACCGCAGACGGATGGCACTCAAGCCACCTGTGCCCGGCAGGGCAACACCATCTACGGCTATTTGCCGCCGCAGCTGATGCACCTCGTCTTGGCACAGGTCAGGCCCGTCACGCCGACAAGGCGCGCGCCTCAAAAAGACGGATCGGCCGCGGATCGACCCGTTTTATATACAGGATGCGACGCCTGCCCTCCTCATTGATCAGCCGTTCGCCGTCCTCCTTGGAAAAAGGACAAGGACGTTGCGCGAGGTGCCGCAATCCGGGTTGTGGTAGATCGTGACCGCGGTCATGGCTTCACCACGACTGGCCGAGGCGTGCGCTCATACCAGTCCTTGGAGCGGTTGACGATGTTGACCACCAGCAGCATCACGGGGACCTCAATCAGCACGCCGACCACGGTGGCAAGCGCGGCTCCGGAATGAAAGCCAAATAGACTGATCGCCGCCGCCACGGCCAGCTCGAAGAAGTTCGAGGCGCCGATCAGCGCCGAGGGGCAGGCGACGTTGTGACTTTCACCGACGGCACGATTGAGCCCGTAGGCCAGGGCGGAGTTGAACAGCACCTGAAATAAAATCGGCACCGCCAGCAAGGCGATCACGAGGGGTTGGTGCAGGATCTCCTCGCCCTGGAAGGCGAACAGGAGCACCAGGGTGGCCAGCAGGGCGGCGATCGACCATGGGCCGATGCGGTGCAGGGCAGCCGCCAAGGCGTCGGGACCGCGCCGCAGCAGAAAGTACCGCCAGGCTTGGGCGATGGCGACCGGGATCAGGATGTAGAGCACGACCGAAGTCAGCAGCGTGCCCCAGGGCACTGTGATCGCGGATATGCCCAGGAGCAGAGCCACCAAGGGGGCGAAGGCAACCACCATGATGGTGTCATTCAGAGCCACCTGGGAGAGCGTAAAGAGCGGATCTCCGTCGGTCAGACGACTCCACACGAACACCATGGCCGTGCAGGGGGCCGCGGCCAGCAGGATCAGGCCGGCGATGTAGCTGTCCAGCTGGTCGGCCGGCAGCAACGGCGCAAAAACGTGCCGGATGAAAATCCAGCCCAGCAGCGCCATCGTGAAGGGCTTCACCAGCCAGTTCACGAACAGCGTGACGCCGATGCCCTTCACGTGGCGACGGATTTGGCCCAGGGCACCGAAGTCCACCTTCAGCAGCATCGGGATAATCATGATCCAGATCAGTAGCCCCACCGGCAGATTGACCTGCGCGATCGACAGGCCGCCGATCAACTGAACGGGTCCCGGCAGGAGCTGGCCCAAGGCGATGCCCACCACGATACAGAGGAAGACCCAGACAGTAAGGTAGCGCTCGAAGACACTCATTCAGGGGACTCGGTGTGGGGCATTTTGCCGATGGCCGCCATTTCATTCCGGATGCGGGACGGATCGAGGCTTGCGAGCGGCAGGTTCAAAAAGCGCTCGATGCGGGCCTGCAGCTGCTTGTAGGCCAGATCGAAGGCGGCGCGCTTGTCACTGTCGCTGCCCTGGACCGCTGCCGGATCAGGAATCCCCCAATGGGCGCTGGCGGGATTGCCGAGCCACACCGGGCATACCTCACCTGCCGCGTTGTCACATACCGTGATGATGAAATCAAAATGCGGGCTCGAGGCCACGGCGAACTCGTCCCAGCTCTTGCTGCGCAGTCCATCGGTCGGAAAGCCGAGCTTCTTCAGCAGCTCCAGAGCGTACGGATTCACCCTGCCGCTCGGGTGACTGCCGGCACTGAAGGCGCGGAAGCGCTCCTTCCCCAGACGATTGAGAATCGACTCGGCAAGAATGCTCCGAGCGGAGTTTCCGGTGCACAAAAAGAGGATGTTGAAGGTCCGTTTATCCACAGGGTGTCCCCGACACTTGCGTCCCAAGAGGTTTGGTCATGCAAACGGCCGAGGCCGGGCATAACAATGTGAACTCGGCACTGCGCTTCACCACATCCGGCACATCCATCCTGTCAGTGGTTTGCGATGACCCAGAAGTGCGGGCCCGTGGCGCTATCCAGATCCAGTGTTGGCAACCCTGCGTCGGGTGGGTTCATGAGCAGCAGGCGGAAGCCGCTTTTGTCTCAGGCGTACAGCACGACTGATCTGCAGTGGCGTTCACCGGTACGCAGCAAGCACTCGATCTCGCAGCAATCTCCTCATCCGCGCCATAGATCAGGATCGTGCCCAGGGTGTGGAACGTCTCCCATGCCGTGCCGGAGGGGTCCATAACCCAGTACTTGTCGGAGTTCGCGTAGCAGCATGCCGCTGCGCTCTGCTCGAGCAAGGCATTATCGGCCCGTACCAGCTGATCCCGCATGGCCGCGAGCTCCTCCGCGGATTCCACCTGCATTCCTAGGTGGTTAACACCATCCCTTGCGCCTCGATCCGATATGGCGAAGTTGATGCGCGGATCATCGAGCATCCATTTGGCGTAATCGCTCTTGAGCACCACGGGCCGCGCCTCGAATAGCGCGCTGTAGAAACGTACGGCGTGGGGGATGTCTTTGACAGTCATGTTCACATGGAAACGCTTCATGCGGCTCTTTCCGATTTACGAGATTTCGTGGGAACACTGGCCGGCAGGCAGTTCGGCAGACAAGCGCTGTCGCTCTGGCTGCAACAGCGCTCTGTGAGAAACGTAATAAGGCTAGACATGGCAGAGTAGTCGGCTGTGTAGATGCGTTGGCGACTGACGCGCCGCTGTGTGATGAGCCCTGCACGCTCTAGGGCTTGCACGTGGAAGGTCAGCGACGAAGGTACCAGCCCGACACGCTCAGCGATGGCGCCGGCAGGCAATCCCTCCGGCCCGCGCTCAACCAGCAGCCGAAAGATGCGCAGTCGATGTTCGTGCGCCAAAGCGCTCAGTGCGGTAATGACGTCAGCGGTTTTCATGCAATACGATATTACGGGTATTGTCGCAATGTCAACCAAAAATAGGTGCTCCCCGGAGGCAGTACGGCCGGGTCGGTCTTAGCCTTATAATTATCTGCACCGAGACTCGCTGGGCATCCGCCTCCGGCCTACCGTTGGCGAAGGACCAAAACCAGCACATGCTCGCACCGGCGCAAGAGATCAGTAAGGTCCGTCAGACGGGTTGACGCATTAAGATGTGTACGGCATAAAGAGGCTTCACTTTGCCCCGCAAAGTCACTTACGCCGGCGGCTCAGAAATCCGTCCTACAACAGAAAAAGCACAAACCACCCCCATGGCACGCAGCAGGTATCCTTTAGCGGTGATCGTCGTGTTACTCGCATCCAATCCGGCCACGCGCGCCTGTGCGGATGGTTTGGGTCCAAGCGATTTCTTCCACGATGCCGGCCTTTACTTTACTGCCCCGCTTCGCTGGGACGAAGAGGATTGGCTGTACTTCGGTGGAACTCTGGCGGCGATCGGCGCCGCACATGCCTTCGATGGGCGGGTCCGGGACGGCTTCGTCGGCCCCCATCCGGCGCTCAACAGTCAAGATCCGAACAGCACACGCGATGCGATTCCAACGGCCGCGCTATTCGCCGGTACGTGGCTGGTATCTACCGTAATAGGGGATGAGTACGGCAAAGGCGAGTCCTACACCATGATAGAGGCGGGAATCTTCAGCTCCGTCACCGTGGAAGGGCTGAAGTTCGCAGCGGAAAGAGCGCGACCGAATGCCACATTGAGTCCCAACGATTGGCGGGCTGGCGGCAGTTCCTTTCCGTCGCTGCATGCGAGCGCGGCTTTCTCTATTGGAACGGTGTTCGCCGAGTCCGGCGATGACGAGTACCGATGGATTCGCCGGTTCATCGGCTATGGCGTGGCTGGCGCTACCGGGTATTTGCGGCTGCACGACAACGCGCATTGGTTGTCGGATGTTGTCGCTGGCGCAGCCGTTGGCGTTGCGACGGCGCACTTCTCAATGAACCGCCGATTGGAGCGCGTTGACCACCTTGCGGGTCTAAATCTCTCGGTAGTCCCCATATCGGGGGGCGGACTTGAGTTGACCTTCTCGTTGCCGATGAACTAACGCGTTGCGGGGGTTTTGCGTGCTGCTACCCTGGCGCGAATCCGACGCTCAGAAAACGTGTCTGCATGCGGATCGCCGGTCAGCGAATGCACCAGGCGCGCACCCGTTCCTCCTGAAGGAACGCTTCGGCCTGTGCGCCTCTCAGGAGGGCCAGTTTCGCCAGCAGACCTGCCTCTGTGCAAGTCGCAGCGTGAACGGTCACTGAACGCGGGGCATCCGGAATGGGCCAACCGGAATGCGGGTCGAGAACGTGCCCATACCGCACCCCGCTGGCCTTCACGACCCGGTAGGTGTCGCCGCTTGTCGCCAAGGCCCCCTGGCTTATTTCCAATAGGCCTGATGTGGCGCCCGCCTGATCCACATCCGCAATGGCGACATGCCATGGGCTGCCGTCTCGCCTTGGGCCTGAGACCCGAAGATCGCCTCCGAGATTGACTAGCAGCGGCACCTCACTTTGCGCAGTGGCCAAGCTCAGCGCGCGGTCCACTGCGTACTCCTTGCCGATCCCACCAAAATCGATTTCCATGCCGGGGGCCAGCCGCAGCACCGGTCGGTTCCATGCGACGCGGTGCCAACCGATGAACCGGAGGATCTGCTGCACGGCTGAGGGCTCCGGAGGAGTTGCTATCCCATCAAAGCGCCACACGCGTCGCAGTGCGCCGGAGGTGATATCGAAGCGGCCCTCACTCAGCTCGTAGCAGGTCACGGCATAGTCAATAAGGTCGGAGGTCTCCTCATCCAGCAGAACATCCTGACCATCATTCTGATTGATCGTCGTCAATGCGCTCGGGCGGTAGCGCGAATACTTTGCCTCAATGCGCAGCGCTTCGCCCTTTACAATCTCTCCGATTCGAGTCCCAACGGCTGCATCATCGGTGTCGACCACGACCATGCAGGGGCTCGCCATTGCCTGGAACTGAGTGATCGCACCGTGTTTTTCGCTGTTGGCTGCCATCGCTCAGAAAGCATAGCTATATCCGAGAAGAACCGTCACGGCAGTGAGGGTCGGAAACAGATTCTGTTGCCGCAACTGACCGATGGCGAAGCCAGGTGAGCCATTGCCGATTTGCTCGTAATATTCGATACGGATGCTGACTTCAGAGCCCACATCCAACGGCAATCCGAACTTCAACCCGTAGGTCAGTGCGTGGAAGTTGGCAAGCCGCGTATCTGCCGAGGCGTACTCGGGAAGCGGCTGACCCTCGACCAGATAGTAATCATAGAAGTTCGCCGCTCCTTGTTTGTAGTAGCGGGCGTGGGGTTCCAGATACAGATCGCCAGGGAGCATGTAGCGATAGCGAAGGTCGGCGGTAATGGACTTGATTCCCCAGTCATCCCGGTATCCGCGAAGATCCACCTCCACGATGTCCTTTGAGAGATGGATCTTGTTCTCAAGATACACACTCTGTTTGCGCCGATGGTCCGGCCGGTTTTCGTAAAGCTGGGAAACCGGCTGTCCGCTGATCGAGTCCACAACGGATATAATCTTGTAGGGGTCGTTTTCGTAACCATGACTGTTGGAGTACGAATAACTCAGGGACGTGAGCCAGCGGCGAGTCATGACCTGTGTCAGCCCGAGCACGGCATCGACCTCACTGCGACGAGCATCCGGGCCCTTCCACTCCCCATTCATGACCGTCAGTGGCGTTGGGGTTCCGCCCAGGGGAAAGGACAGATCCGACTCATAGTTCACACCTGCGTTGAGCGTCGTGTTGTGTTGGTTGAAATCCCTGGACACCCCCAGGTTGACGGTTTCCGCCCGATAGTCGTGTTCCTTTGAATAGGTCAGCCCTCCGTTAACCGTAAAGCCGGCATCCAGGGTTTGCTGCCAACCCGCGTTCACGGCGTAGCGCAGGTCCTGGAAGCTGTTGTCCAGGGGATAGGTATTCGCGGGGACCGTGCGGGTCGCGGCCAGCGTCTGGGTGGTCGCGCCGGTGGCCGGAGGCACCAGCGTCACGACCGACCCGCCGGAGGCCGTGGTGACGGTGACGGGAGTTCCTAAGGGGATTATTTTGTACGGGCGTACGTAGCTCTGGGGCAATGTGGAGGGCACCGCGCCCGTCTGCTTTCGGGAATGCCGCGAACCGTGGTCGACCGGCAGCCTCTGGCCGGAAGCAGCGCGGAATGACGGGCATTGGGTGGCAGGTACAGCGGATGGTTATAGGCCGCACTGACTGCGTTGCGCTCCTGGTGCGCGAGCTGCAGCTCGATGTGATCGTGCTGCCAGCCCTGCTCGTGGCCATGGCGTGCAGCAGTGGCGGCAGGTCGGCGGCATCGATCCGGGAGTAGTTGCGGCGCTTACGCGGCTTCAGCACATCCGCCGGCTTGATGTCTGCAACGGGGTTGTGCGTCGCCAGGTCGTTGGCGATGGTATACCGCATGATCTTGCCGCAGGTGTTGAGGACCCGCTTGGCGGTGTCGAGCGCTCCGCGATCCTCGATCCTCGATCTTCCTGACGGCATCACGAAAATCAGCGGTGGTCAGATCCGACAACTTCGATGCGCCGAACTCCGGAAAGACGTCCGCTTCCAGGCGGCCCAGCACGTAGTGCGCATGACGCTCGTGCCGCTTCGCCTTCCAGTGCGCATGCCAGTCGCGCGCCACGACTTCGAACGTCTTCTCCGACGCATCGCGCTCGGCGCCGGGATCGACGCGGTCCGCCAGGAGTTGCTTCGCGCGCTGGTGTCGCCCGGTGATATCCCAGCCCCGTTGTCGCGGCTCCTCGGACGGCGTGCGCTGCGCAGTAGGAAGCTCCGTCAGGAGATTTGGGATGTGGTCGTTCAGTGTCGGGAGGTCGAGATGCCGCGCTGCAGGCAGCGCACGGACTTGTGCGCGCCACGCGGCAAGCAAAGCCTCGCGCTCGCCTTCAATAAGCTCGGCAAGCTGGTCGAGACCGTCGATCGTCATTTGCTCTCCTGTTATACCACCGCCATGAACGCCAACATCCTCGCTCACGCAGCGGTCGGGCGTGGTCAAGCCTGCGCGCAAACGCCTGAGCTAATGCGCGAGGTGCGTGATTACGAAGCCAATGGCGATCACGGCGAAGCTCGCGTGCCGAGGATGAAAGAATAGCTTTTGGTGATTTCGGCTCCGAAGAGAAATATTTGGGCCGAATAATAGGTCCAGAGCAGCAGGACCAACAATGATCCGGCTGCTCCATAGACGGACGAAAATGCGCTCTTTCCCAGATAGTACCCGATCGCGAATTTCCCCATATTGAAGAGGATGGCCGTCACCGAGGCGCCGACCCATACATCGCGCCAATTCAAGTGCTCTTGCGGCACGTATTTGTAGACGAGCGCGAATAGAGCGGCGGAGATAACCCCGCTCAAGAGCACGTCGACGGCGAATATCGACACCTGCCATTCGCCCAGGTAGGAGGAAAGCCACGCACCCACTGCGGCAAGGATTGTACTCACCAGCAAGGAAACCATTAGCAAGAAACCGACCGCAAATACCAATCCTAAGGACAAGAATCTCGATCGCAAAAATCGCCAAAGCCCACGCTTCCTGTTCTGTTTCGGCACCCCCCAGATGCGGTCGAGGGAGGTTTGCAGTTCCACAAACACGGTGGAAGCGCCGATGAGAAGTGTCCCCACTCCGATAGCGGTCGCGGCTCTACTCTTTCCCATGTAGCGTGCGCTGGCCAGCAATGTCTGGACCGCGGATACGCCTGCACCGCCCAACAGACTCTGCATCTGGGGCAGCAGGTGAGCGCGTACGGTATCTGCGTCAATAAACAGCCCAACCACACCGAGCGCAATAATCAGGATTGGCGCGAACGAGAACACCGTATAAAAGGCCAGTGCTGCACCCCTGGTTGACGCATCGTGCTCGATCCAAGCCAGAGAGGCCTGAACGAGGATGTTCTTCATGTTTTGCAGAAAATGTCGTTCGAGATGCGTAGTCACATTCATGGTAGGGATATCAATCACTGAGGGCGATCCGAGCGGGAACAACCGAACAACCCACAGCCGGACCCTCGAATAGTCCGGAATGGGCTCCGTTCAAGCCTACTTCGCACCCAGTGTCCGGATAAGCGGATAGCCGTCAATTTTCTGGCATACCAACATCGCAGACAAGAACCGTCAGTTCGTCGTCCTCAATGGACATTCCGGGCTGACAGGGGAAGAAGTCGGTCACTTTCCTCATTGACCACGTTGTAGCACTCACAAGAGCGGTTTTCGATCGCAGCGCGATCGAGCACCATAATCTCACCGTCTTGGTAGCCAATCACTGCCCGAAGGCTGCCTTTCGCCACGGGCGGGAAGAATCAGAATCTGGCGTTTGCGGCGGCAATCCCGGGCCGGCCGTCATCAGGGAAATACCGCCTGGATACTGCTTTTTCATACTGCATTCCGTCTCCGCCAAGACTCATCCAGAGGTGTCATTCGCCCAATGGAATGGCGGGGTCGTGTTTAAGAACGGCAAGAGGACCCCGGCAGGTCGGTCGGAACGACGCGACCTAAGAGAGCAGCGCTGGCCGGGGATAGTCGACCGCCTAAGACGTGAGCTTAAGGGTAATGCGTACAACTTGGACGATCTCTACGACGCGTTCGAGTTGGGATCCCCGTAGGCTCGGGATGAGAAGCAGTTGCCTATGCGAATTGTGGTCTAAGCCTACAATTCATGGCATCAGTCTGGAGTGATCGATGACCCTGAGACTCGCGATGACCCTACGAGGGGTGCTTGAGCTATCGGACCCTAAGGCGAAGAAGACAATGAACACCTTCGCCCAATTCGCGACGGCGAATGATGCGACCCTCCGTCAGTATTTCGGTTTTAAGCTGTTCCCGGGCTCCTTAAATGTTCGCGTCGCTGAGCCGCCGTCGCTCCAACAAGATTTGGACGCAGGGCAACCAGCGCCCTTGTTCGTCATATCTCGCCATACCCTCGAAGGGATGCCTGTGTACGTCGGGGACGCGCAGGCGTGGGCGTGCAACCTACATAGCGCGAAGTTTCCGTCCAGCATTGGCTGCTGGATCTTTCGGCGGATACGCGCCGGGGTACCGCGCGGGATCATTGAGATCGTGGCGGTCGAGGCGCTGGTAGGCCCGTACAAGCTCCAGCACGAGGACCCAGTCACGATCGAGGTATTCACGCAAAGCTCGCCCTAGCCATCCGCTGCAGCCGGGTTTCAGCGCGAATCGCCAAAATGAATACGGATTCCGGCGTAACTTGGCCGGCCTTCCATTCCGGCATAACCTAGCCGTTCCGGCCAAGTTTTGCTGGAATCCATACCAAGTCCCTGATAGGTGGTGGGAAATTCTTGGCGGAGAGAGAGGGATTCGAACCCTCGAAGGGCTTTTGACCCTTACACCCTTAGCAGGGGTGCGCCTTCGACCACTCGGCCATCTCTCCGCTGACGGAAATTGCCAACCGAATTAAGGAGTTACGGGTTGGCGTCGCCCCCTGGGCGGGGACAGGGCGTCATGATACTGGCGAGGGGAACGCAGGTAAAGGCGCCCGCGTAATCTCGGGACGGATCAGAGGGAAGGCTGGGTACGTTCGGGGGCGACCTTCGGTTCGGTGGTGGAGGTGCCCTCATCGTGTTCTTCGCGCTTGATGCGCTCGAAAATCTCCTCGCGGTGAACAGCGACCGTGCGCGGCGCGGTGATGCCCATGCGCACCTGGTTGCCCTTCACGCCCAGCACGACGACGGTGACTTCATCTCCGATCATTACCGTCTCACCTACGCGTCTCGTCAGAATCAACATGTCACACCTCCATGCCTTGCGCCGTTTCCCGCCCCGCATCCTAAGGTCAGCGCAAAATCCTTACGTTGAATCTATAGCGTGACAAAGATGAAACAATCAGAGAAACCCTGAATCTGCGCAATATCGCCGGATTAGGAACTGATTTCTATTTGAAACCTGTTTGAAACAGTCATTTGAGATGAAGTGACTGCCGAGGCAAGCGTCGGACGCGAAGCGGCTCGATGTGAGCGCTCCCGCAGGAAGTGAGGCTGCGCGAATCTACCGTAAATTCAAGCGCCAAGACGCTTGCGCACCAGCTCCTCAACTCCCGCCAGAGCTTGCGGTAGTGCTGCGGCATTTGAACCGCCTGCCTGGGCAAAGTCTGCCCTGCCGCCACCTTTGCCGCCGACCGCCGCGGCAATGCTACCGATCAACTCGCCCGCCTTGATGCGCGTGGTTTGATCCGCCGTCACACCCGCGACCAGCAGCACCTTGGACTGCGTATCAACGGATGCGAGCACGATCACCGCCGACCCCAGCCTGCTCTTGAGTTGATCGACTGCATTGCGCAGCGCGCCCGAGTCCGCACCTTCCACCTGCGCCGCCACGACCTTCACGCCGTGGATATCAATGGCATTGGCCGCCAGGTCGACTCCGGACCCGGAAGCGAGTTTGTCCTTGAGCGTGCGGATCTCGCGCTCCATTTGCCGAATTCGGTCCAGTGCGTCGCGCACCTTGTCCGGCACCTCATCGCGCGAGCTGCGCAACTGTCCCGCGACCTCGCGGATCAGCGCTTCGTGCTGCTCCATGTAGTCGATCGCCTTCTCACCGGTGATGGCTTCAATCCGGCGCACGCCCGAGGCCACACCACTTTCGGCGGTGATCTTGAACAGACCGATGTCCCCGGCGCGGCCGACGTGCGTGCCACCGCACAGCTCCATCGAGAAGTCACCGATGCGCAGCACGCGCACGTCCTTGTCGTACTTTTCCCCAAACAGCGCCATCGCGCCGGCTGCGACCGCCTGGTCGTATTCCATGAGTGCGGTCTGCGCGGGCTCATTGCGGCGGATCTCGGCGTTCACCCGCCGCTCGATGGTCGTGAGTTCCTGCGCAGTGACCGGCTGGAAATGGGAAAAATCGAACCGCAGTCGATCAGGCGCGACCAGCGAGCCCTTCTGCTGCACGTGGGTGCCCAGCAGTTGGCGTAGCGCGGCGTGCAGCAGATGCGTCGCGGTGTGATTCAGCGCCGTGGCGGTGCGCCGCGCACCGTCAACCTGCGCGCCGAGCCTGTCGCCCAGGCGAATGCCGCCATCGACCACCCTGCCGACATGCGCGAAGGCAGTGCCGCGCTTGACCGTGTCAGCGACCACGAAGCGAATACCGGGACCAGCCAGTTCGCCGGCATCACCGACCTGGCCGCCCGACTCGGCGTAGAAGGGTGTGGCCTCGAGCACCACTTCGCCGTTTTCGCCGGAGTTGAGTTCCTCAACCGACGCACCGTCCTTGAGCAGGGCCACCACCAGGCTCTCCCCGGCGAGGGTGTCATACCCATGGAACAGCGTGCGCGAGTCGACTTTGGTGCCACCGCGCGGGTCCACGCCGAAGCGGCTGGCCGCCCGAGCGCGTTCGCGCTGTGCATCCATTGCCGCCTCAAATCCTGCCTGGTCAATGGTCAGATTGTGTTCGCGCGCGACGTCCGCGGTGAGGTCGACGGGAAAACCATAGGTGTCATAGAGCTTGAAGACGGTCGCCCCGTCGATGACGGTTCCGGACATGCCGCGCATGGCGCCATCGAGCAGCCCCATGCCGGTGGCCAGGGTCTCGGCGAATCGCGATTCCTCCTGCGCGAGGACGCGCTCGACATGCGCCCGACGCTGGGTCAGTTCCGGATAGGCGGGGCCCATCTCCGACTCGAGCACCGCGACCAGTTTGTGGAAGAAGGGCTCGCGGATCCCCAGCTGGTAGCCGTGGCGAATCGCGCGACGGATGATCCGGCGCAGGACATAGCCGCGCCCTTCGTTCGACGGCGCTACGCCATCGACGATCAGGAACGTGCACGACCGGATGTGGTCCGCAATGACGCGCAGTGATCCGGACGTAAGATCGGTGGTGCCGGCAAGCTTCGCCGCCGCGCGCACCAGCGTCTCAAACAGATCCACCTCGAATACGGAGTGGACCTTCTGCATGACTGCCGAGATGCGCTCCAGCCCCATGCCCGTGTCCACCGACGGTTTCGGCAGCGGTGTCAGCTCGCCGTCGATCGCGCGGTCGAATTGCATGAACACCAGGTTCCAGACCTCGACGTAGCGATCGCCATCCTCATCGGGCGTGCCCGGTGGCCCACCGGGCACGTCCGGCCCGTGATCAAAAAAGATCTCACTGCTGGGGCCGCACGGGCCGGTATCGCCCATGGACCAGAAATTGGACTTCTCGCCCAGCCGCGTGAAGCGCGAGGGCGGCACGCCGATGTCCTTCTGCCAGATATCCGCCGCTTCGTCGTCGGTCTCGAAGACGGTCACCCACAGCCGCTCGGGCGGCAGCTGCATGACGCCGGTCAGGAAGTCCCAGGCGAAGCGGATGGCATCGCGCTTGAAGTAATCCCCGAACGAGAAGTTACCCAGCATCTCGAAGAACGTCAGATGACGGGCCGTATAACCCACGTTCTCCAGGTCGTTGTGCTTGCCGCCCGCCCGCACGCAGCGCTGGCTGCTCGCGGCACGGGAGTAGTCGCGCCGGTCCTGGCCCAGGAACACATCCTTGAACTGCACCATCCCGGCATTCGTGAACAGCAAGGTGGGGTCGTTGCCCGGCACCAGGGAGCTGGAGGGCACGATGGCGTGACCACGCTCGCGGAAGAATTCCAGGAAAGCCTTACGGATGTCCGAAACGCGGGTGGGGGGCAATTTACTCAAAGTGGATCTTCCGACTCAAAATCTGGGCCCAGGGCCGACCGGATATGATCCGATGAAAAGCCCCGGTACTGCAAAAATCGTCCCTGCTTGGCCTTCTCGGCCCAGGATTCCGGCGCAGTGGCACCGAAGCGCCGCTTGCGAACCTCCCGCGCCTGAGCGCACCAGTCCGGTCCAGCCGCCAGGGCGGCTTCGATATGGATCTGGGCGACACCCCGGGTGCCGAGGTCCATGGCAATCCGGCGGGGTCCCTGCCCCCGTTGCGCATGATAAGCCACATAGTGGCTGGCAAAGCGGGCGTCATCAAGGATCCGCTCGGCGGTGAGGTCGGCTATCGCGGCCGCCACGGCCTCGGCGGGATAGCCGTCCGCCTGCAGGCGTCCGGCCAGTTCACCGGAGGCAAAATCGCGGCGGGCGAGCAGTGCAACCGCCGCCGGGCGGGCGCCATCAGGATCGGCGGCAGGGGGGGCGCCGGCTGAACGCGCCCTGAGGCGGCGTCTCATGCCGGCGCGGGGTCTCGCGAAGGTCAGGCCGTGGCCTGATTTTCACCGCCGGCGGCGCGGCTGCCCTGCTTGGCCGGCAGCAGCTTCAGGCGAACCTGCTCCTCGATCTCGCGGGCGATTTCCGGATGCTGCTGCATGAAGGTGCGGACATTGTCCTTGCCCTGACCGATGCGCTCGCCCTTGTAGCTGTACCAGGCACCGGCCTTGTCGATGATGCCCTGCTGGCTGCCCAGTTCGATGATCTCGCCCTCGCGGGAGATGCCAACCCCGTACATGATCTCGAATTCAGCCTCCCGGAACGGCGGGGAGACCTTGTTCTTGACCACCTTCACGCGGGTCATGTTGCCGACCACTTCCTCGCCATTCTTGATGGCGCCGATGCGGCGGATGTCCAGGCGAACCGAAGCGTAGAACTTCAGCGCGTTGCCGCCGGTGGTGGTTTCCGGACTGCCGAACATCACGCCGATCTTCATGCGGATCTGATTGATGAAGATGACCATGGTGTTCGAGCGTTTGATGTTGCCCGTGAGCTTGCGCAGCGCCTGGGACATCAGGCGGGCATGCAGGCCCACCTGCATCTCGCCCATCTCGCCTTCGATCTCGGCCTTCGGGGTCAGTGCTGCGACGGAGTCGATGACCACAACGTCCACGGCGCCGGAGCGCACCAGCATGTCGGTGATTTCCAGCGCCTGCTCGCCCGTGTCGGGCTGTGAGACCAGCAACTCGCTGATATTGACGCCGAGCTTCTCGGCGTAGGAGGGATCCAGCGCATGCTCGGCATCCACGAATGCGGCGGTGCCGCCGGCGCGCTGCACTTCAGCGATCACGGACAGGGTGAGCGTGGTCTTGCCGGACGACTCCGGTCCGAACACTTCGACCACCCGTCCGCGCGGCAATCCGCCGATACCCAGCGCGATGTCCAGTCCCAGCGAACCGGTGGACACGGACTCCACATCCCAGATCGCCGGGGCATCGCCCAGGCGCATGACCGAGCCCTTGCCAAACTGCTTCTCGATTTGTCCGAGTGCGGCGACCAGAGCCTTCTTGCGATTCTCATCCATGCGTGCGGCGTCCGTTGAATTTCGAAGCGCGAATTATCTCACATCGATCGCGTCACGGGAGCCGCATAAGAGCGGTAATTACCGCTTTTTGCACGAAGATTTCCGGTCCTGCACAGTAGTCTGGAAACCGCACTACTGTATATCGCGCCCCTGCCGCGGCGCAGCGACTACGGCGTCGCCGCCCTGGGGTGACTGAGCAGGTCGAGCGCCAGCTGTTCGAACTTCGGCACGTTCACCTCGAGCACCACATCGACCTTGTCCTCGCCCAGTTGCGGCGCGACGTTGGGCGCCCAGCTCAAGGTGTTGCCGTAGCCAGCGGTGAAACTCACGTCGACGTCTTCCATGACGGTGGTCGAGCGCGTCGCCAGCGACGGATCCAGCCAGACTGCCACGGCCAGCTCATCCCACATCGGGAAGGACTGGCCCCACTTGCCGAGGTACGCGTCGAATGGCGCGGTGCCCTGCCCCACCTGCTTGATGTACTCGGGCTTGAAGAAGGTCCGGGTGGTCGGATCGACCGGGATCTGCGTGATCCTGCGCCAGGGCTCATGCAGCACGATGGAGGCGGCCTCCGCGTCCCAATGCATGTTGAACTCCAGGCGCGGTGCATTCACATACTCAGCGGAAAACGCATTGGCGGCGGGCACCGGGTTGAAGCTGCCACCCATGAACACCAGTTCCTTCGCCAGCGAGGCGAATTTGGGGTCAAGGCGCGCGGCCATGGCCACGTTGCTCAATGGCCCCAGCTCCAGGATGGTGACCTCACCCGGGTACTTGTGCACCATGCGGATCATGAAGTTCACGGCGGCCTCATCCGCGGCCTGGGTCGTCGGTGCGCCTTCGGCCAGCGGCGGCACGAAGAACGGATCCGCGTGATAGGGCGAGCGCCGGCCCGCGTTCGCCGGCCAGGTCTCGGTCCAGGCGCCCTTGAACACCAGCGTCCCGTAGAGCTTCTCCCAGGCCAGCGTGCGCTTTTGGGTATTGACCAGTGGATACACCGCCCCCGGATAAACCTTCACCTCGGTGCGATGGGCTTCCTCGAGCAGGCGCAGCGTGTGCTGGACCTCCTCGTCCCGCCAGCCATCGCCGCTGGTGATGGTGATGCCCAGCACCTCGACATCCGGTGCCTGCAGCGCCATCAGGATCGACTGCATGTCGGAGCCACCCGGTCCGAAGGCGTCCTGGTCGACAATCACCTTGCGCGGCGCGGCCTGCGCGGTGACTGCCAGCAACAGCAAGGCACACGCACTGAGCGCGCCGCGCAGCAATCCAGACTCACACATGGAGATCTCCAGACAAGCAAAGGCAAGGACTCGAATTTAGGTCTGTCGGAGATAGGCGTCCAGTTCCGTGCGGCTCGGGACACTCGCTTGACAACCCATGCGCGTTACCGAGACGGCGGCGGCATGCACCGCAAACTGGCAGGCGTCCAGCCGCGATGCACCTTCAGAGCACGCAACCGCAAATGCCGCGTTGAAATTATCGCCCGCTCCGGTGGTGTCCACCGCCTTGACCATCGGCGCCGGTACATGCGTGGCGGTATCCCCTTCCAGCAGCAGGCAGCCCTTGGCGCCGAGCTTGATGATCACGTGGCGCACGCCGCGCGACTGCAGCTCGGTGGCAATGGTGCGCGCATCGTCCACACTCACGTCCGCCGCCTTGCGGCCCACGAGCAGCGATGCCTCGGTTTCATTCGGGGTGAGCACATTGACCGACTGCAGCAGTTCCGGCGGCAGATGCTCCGGCGCGGGCGCCGGATCGAGGATTACTTCCAGGCCCGCGGCGCGCGCGGTGCGGGCCGCCGCGAGCGTCGTGGGCAGCGGCACTTCCAGCTGCAGCAGCGCGTAACGCGCGCCGCGCAGCAGCTGCGCGTCGGCCGCAACGTCGGCCGCGCTGAACTGATCGTTCGCGCCGGGCACGACCACGATGGAATTCTGCCCGGACTCGGCGATCAGGATGAGCGCCACGCCACTGGCGCCCCGCAGTATGCGCACCCCTTCCGCGCCGCAGCCGACGGCGAGCAGGTTGGCGATCATCTGGCGGCCGAAGTCATCATCACCAACCCGGCCCAGCATCGCCGTGGAGCCCGCGCCGCCCAGTTTTGCCGCAGCGTAGGCCTGGTTGGCGCCCTTACCGCCGGGCGCGGTGTGGAAATGGGAGCCCATCAGCGTCTCGCCGGGCTGTGGCAGCCGGGGGCCCAGCGCGGCGATATCCATGTTCAGACTGCCCAGAACGATGATGGCGGCCATGTCAGCCTCCTGCCGCGTACGCCCACGACACCAGCGCAATGGCGGCGATGAAGAACACGAACATCAGCACCAGGTTGACCCTTGCCGCGGTCCCGGCGCCACGAAACTCATGCCATACGAACACGCCCCAGAGTGCGGCAACCATGGGTGCGGACTGGCCAATGGCGTAGGAGATCGCCACCCCCGTCAAACTCGACGCCACGAAATTGAAGACCATGCCCAGGCCCCAGATGCAGCCGCCGACGAGACCCAGCATGTGGTTGCCAGCCGTGGTCCGGAAATAGTCGCTGCCCCTGACCGGCGCGCCGACCAGCGGCCGACGCATCAGGTACACATTGAACACGAAGCAGCAGGCCAGTGCGCCGAGGGTGAAGAACACGCTCACGGTATACGGCGTAAGCGCATGCCCCGTATTCATCGCGTGGCTGACGAGCGGCGCGAAGAGGCCCATCAGCAGACCCGAGATCACGCACACGACGATGCTCTTGCGTGAGGCGCGGCTGCTGGCGTGCCCCGCCGCATCCCGGCTGTCGTGCAGGCACTTGTACGCCCGGCCGTCGAAAATCACCGCGATGATCGCGCACACGACCGCGATCGCCAGCAGCACCGGACTGCCCTTGGGATTCTGCAGATAACTCAGTACCACGCCCACCGCGAGCGCGATGCCGATGGACAGAGGAAATGCGATCGCCATGCCCGCCATGTCAATGCCGGCCACCAGCAGCACGTTGGCCACATTGAACACGGCTCCGGCAGCCACTGCATAGCAGAAATTGGCGGTATCGGCCGTGCGCAGATTGGACAGGAAGTTAAACCCGCCGGCATGCACGCTGCCCATGGTGAACGCCAGCACCAGTGCGATCAGGCAGATGCCGAGCGCGTAATCCCAGTAGAACAGCTCGAAGCGGAAGCCGCGGGTGCCTTTGAACGTGTTCGCCCAGGAACCCCAGCACACCGCACTGATGATGGTCATCAGCAGCGCAATCGAAAATGTTTGCGGTACGTACACTTGCCTTCCTCGCCAGATCGGGCAGATTGCGGCCCGCACTTAGCCTAAGTCAAGGCAAGGCGTGTTGCAGTATCAACTGCAGTGCGAAGGCCACCGCTTGGCGGCGCACGGCGTCGCGATCGCCGCCGAAGACTTTGACCGTTGCGCTTGTGCGCACGGCGCGTTGCCGTCCCGCGATTGCAAACCATACGGTACCCACTGGCTTCTCAGCCGTGCCCCCGTCGGGACCGGCGATGCCGCTGATCGCAATGCTCAGATCGGCCCCCGTTGCGCGCTGCGCGCCCCGGGCCATTGCCAGCACCGTCGCCTCACTCACGGCACCGTGGCGGCGCAGCGTCGCCATGGGGACGTGGAGATCGCGCATCTTGGCGGCGTTGGAATAGACCACGTAGCCGGCCTCGACCCAGCGGGAGCTGCCGGGCACGTCGGTGAGGACCTTGGTGACCCAGCCGGCCGTACAGGATTCGGCGGTCGCAACGCGCCGGTCATGGGCCGCGAGCACGCGACCGACGCGACGTGACTGCCGCAGCAGCGCGAGGTCGGAAGGTCCCCGCGGGCGCCGCATCACACCGGAATCGTGGCCAGCTGCAGACTGCGGAAGGCGAATTCGAGGAACTGCGCCGGGTCCCCGTACTGCGCCTCGTAGTCCTTCAGCGGGTGCGCGTCCACCACGTCGCGGGGACCGAATCCCTTGTTGAACATGATGAAGAACTGTTTGAACAGTCCCCAGTACATGTCCTTCTGCTTGACGATATCCGCGCCGGTCAGCGTGGGTCCGTTGGCCGGCACGATGATGGTATCGGGCTTCACCACCTCGGCGAGAATCTCGTAGGAACGGACGAAACCGTGCACGAAGGCGCCGTTCAGGTAGTCCATCACCGGCCAGTGGTCCGCCGCGACCGGCCCGCCCGCGGCGATTACGTTGTGTTTCGGGAAGTGGATGAACAGATCACCGTTGGTATGCGCCGCCGGCAGATACCGGTAGTCGACCTGCTCGTCGGCAAACATCAACGATCCCAAGTTGTACGTGGTCTGGGCCGGGATCGCCTTGGCAGGCAGCGGCCCGTAGAAACCCCCGTACAAGGCGGAGCGCTCCTTGCGGGTGAGGGCCAGCTTCGAGACCTCATGCGAAATGATCGTGCCGCCGGCCTTGCCGATGGCCTCGTTCGACCCGGTCTGCTCCGGGTGCCAGTGGGTGTTGATCAGCGTCCGGACGCGCTTCGTCTTGAGACTGTCCGCGACCACCTTCAGCAGCACCGCGGAATTCACGGCGAGGCCGCCGTCCACCAGCAGCGCGCCGTCCGGCCCTGCCAAAGCAACGACGTTGCAGCCGGCGCCGGCGAACACGGCGAGGCCATTCACATCCTTGACGCTGATGTCATGCGCGCTGACGCTCTTCGGCTCCGGGTCCGCGGCCGTGACAAGCCTGGGCATGGCAGCCAGCATCGAGGCAGCAGAAAGAGCCTGCGCTCCACCGCGCAGGAACAGTCGGCGGGAAATAGGCATCAGGGTCCTACTGGGTCTACGGGCCAGATCACGGCGTCGTAGACGACCGTGGCGATCGGAGGACTCTGCGGCGGCCAATCCGGCGTCTTGGCGAGTTCCACATTGGCGCCCGCATTGCGCAGGATGTCCGCCAGGTCCCTGCGTGGGCGCCCCGCCATCTGCAAAAAGGGTACGTAGCCGCGCGCCATCGCATAGTCGAGCGCGGTGAGGCCATCCTCATCCTTGGCATTCACATCGATGCCCAGTTTGATGAGCGCCGCCATGACGTCCTTGTTGCCGGTGCGGACGGCGTAATGCAGCGCCGAACCCCCGCGGGTGCGTTGCAGGAAGTGGCGCTTGGCCATGAGATTGATGTCCGCGCCGTTGGCCGCCAGGAAATTGATCAGCTCCACGGTCGGGTTGACGTTCGGCACCAGCTTGTCGGCCGAACCGCTGCCCGGGGCAGCCGCGGGCGCGCTCGCCGACGGCGCCGCAGCCCCTGCGCCGCCCCTGCCACGCGTCCCCCCTCGCACGGCCGGAGGAATTTCCGCGTTGGAACCCGGCGCTGCTTCAGGCGCGACGCTGGCGAGGACCGGACTGGGATTGCCCGTGCCTCCGGAGCGCGAACCGACCGCCAGGATGATGGGGCCCTGGCCGTCGGCAGTGGCGAGCCGGGGATTGGCGCCATGGGCGAGCAGCAGCTTCACGACTTCGAGGTTGCCCCCGGCACAGGCCACCAGGAACGGGGTGGTACCGCGGCCCGTACTGCCGCCGAAGCCGATGCCGGCGCCGAGGCCGCGTCCCGCCGCTCGGTAATAGGTCTGCTGGTTGGGGTTCGCGCCGCGCTCGACCAGCAGCTGTACCACTTCGCGGCCCGTCGCCTTGTTCGGCCGGTCCATGTCGAGCGGATTGGCGGTGCCGCGGCTGTTCAGGTTGCCGATGGCCACGTGCAGCGGTGCCTGGCCGAAGATGTCCCACGCGTTGACATCTGCACCGGCGCCGATCAGCCGCTTGGCGATGTCCCAGTTGCTGTTCAGCATCGCGATCACCATCGGCGACATGCCCGATGGATCCGGCAGATCAACGTCGACCTTGTGCTTCAGCAGCACCTCAACGCATTCGCGGCAGTTCTCGCGCGCGGCGTACAGGAGCGGCGTGAAGCCCCCGCGGTCGAGCTGCTTGGCGCGGCTCTCGGCCGTGGCCACGCGCTGGTAGTCGCGGATCAGGGAACGGGCGTTCACGTCGGCGCCCTGGGAGGCGAGCAGTTCCACCATCTCCGGGTGCCGCCGGGCGGTCGCCCACATGAGCGGCGTCTGACCGCCGAAGCGCTCACGCGCGTCGACATGGGCGCCGGCACGCAGCAGCATTTTCGCAGCGTCGAGGTTGCCGGCGCGCGCCACCAGATGCAGCGCCGTCTCGCCGTCCGGATTGGGCGAATCAGGATCAGCCCCGGCCTTCAGCAGCAGCCGGATCATCTCCGTATTGGAGGCGTCCGCGGCCAGCTGCATCGCATCGACACCGTAGTCGTTCGTCGCCTTCACATCGGCGTGAGCCGCCAGCAGACGCTTGGCTTCGGCGATATCGCCGTTGAAGACCGCCCATTGCAGCGCGGTGCTGCCGTCCGGGCGCACTACTGCGTCGGCGGCAAAACCAGCCGCTCCCCACAACAGGCTCGCGACTGCAATCGCCGCCGTCTGCATGCTCCCCCGGCGCATGATCAGACGTCAGCCAGGGGGCCGGTGGAATCCGAGAACTTCTCGAGATTTACCCCGGCCCGTTGCACCATCGTCAGCAGGAGGCTCGCGTGCGGCGTGTCCTTCGGCATGGCCAGATGCTGGCCGCCCTTGATGCCGCCACCCTTGCCCAGCAGCAGCTGCGGCAGCGGGTTGTTGTTGTGCAGATCGCTGTTGGCCATGTTGCTGCCGTACAGGATGATGGAGTTGTCCAGCACGCTGCCGGCACCTTCCTTGATGCTCGCCAGGCGCTTGGCAAAGCGGTTGATGCGGTCGGTGTGATAGGCCTGGATGCGCACCAGGCGCGCAAACTTGTCCGGATCCTCGCCGTGGTGGGAGAGTGGATGGAAGGCCTCATCGACATTCACCACCGGGTAGGTGCGCATGCTGGCTTCCTTCACCATGCGCATGGTCGCGATACGGGTCTGGCCGGTCTGGAAGGCGAGCGCGATCATCTCGAACTGGATGTCCAGCAGCTCGCCGAAATCATCCGGCGCCCCCAGCGGCGCATTGGGCAGGTTGCCCAGCGAATCGGCCTTGGCCGAGAGCTTCTGCACGCGCTTTTCGACTTCGCGTACGGATTCCAGGTAATCATTCACGAGCACCCGGTCGGAGGCATCGAGATTGCGGCTCAGGCTCTTGCTGGACTCCTGCACGTAATCGAGCAGGCTGCCGGTGGACTGCAGCAGACTCTTGCGTTCGGTGTTCGAGTCGCCGGGACCGAACATGGTCGTGAACACATGGCGCGGGTTGCCCTCCAGGGGCAGGCCCTGGCCGGGGCTGCGATAGTTGACCGAGCCACCGGGTTCACCGCACAACTCAATCGAGGGCAACGGGGTCTCCCCGCCGATTGCCCGGGCCGCCACCTGGTCGATGGAGACACCGGCGTTCGGTCCCTCGCCGCGCGCCGTCGGTGCGAGGCAGGTGAGCCAAGTGGCCTCGATGATGCCGTGCGGGTCGGTGCTTTCGGCAGGCTTGTTGCGCAGGTTGGTGACCACGGTGACGTAATCGCGCATGCCTTCCAGCGGCTTGAGGATCGGGGAGAACTTGAAGTCCTTGCCGGTGCCGTCCGGAGTCCAGAACTTCTGGATTGCGCCGTGCGGGAAATACACGTACCCCAGGCGCGGCTTGATGGTCGCGGCGGTATTCGCCAGGGCGGTACCGGCGGGAATCATGGCGTCCAGCAGTGGCAGTGCAAGGGCGGCACCCGCACCCTTGAGTACCGTGCGACGGGACAGGTGCTTCTTGGTCAGGAACATGACTCTATGCCTCCAGATCTCTAAGGCGCGGAAGTAAGGTTGGCCGCCTGCGTCGTCAGTGTGGCCGGCAGCGCAGCAGCAGGTGCGCGCTTGCGGAAGGCGTCGCTCTGCACGACTCCGAGCACGATGGATTCGAAGCGATAATTGTCCTTGGCGGCATCGCGCACGATCAGGCGCACCGAGGGCATGTCGCCATAGTCCACCGGGCGGCCGATCGCATACGTCATCAGCTTTTCGGTGATCGTCTGGGCCAGCTGCGGACCGCGCGCGGCGAGCGCCTTGTGCAGATCCTCAGGTCCGGACATGTGCGTGCCATCCGGCATCGTCGCCGAGGTGTCGATGAGGGTGTGAGTCTGCGGGTCGATGGTGCGGAATTGGCCCACGGTGTCGAAATTCTCGAGCGCAAAGCCCAGCGGATCCATGACGGCATGGCAGCCCGAGCACGGCGGATTGGCGCGATGGATCTCGGTGCGCTCACGCACGGTGGTGGGCTTGTTGGGGGCCGAGGCCTTCAGGGTCGGCACATTCGGCGGCGGGTTGGTTTGCGGCGTGCCCAGGATACGTTCCATGATCCACGCGCCACGCAGCACCGGAGCGGTGCGGTCGGGGTTCGCCGTCGTCATCAGCACCGCGCCCTTGCCCAGCAGCCCGAAGCGCTTCGGATCGCTGAGCGCGACGCGGCGGAATTCCCCCCCCTTTACGTTCTCCATCCCATAGAGCAGCGCGAGCTGTTCATTGACGTAGGTGTAGTCGGCGGTGAGCAGGTCCACCACGCTGCGGTCCGAACGGAAGATGCTGTCGATGAACTGCGTCAGCTCCTTCTTGAACAGCGGCCGCGGGTCGTACTGACCGGCGGCGTAGCTGAACTGCGCCTGCGCCGGGGAGATGGTGTCCATCTTCGCGATGTTGAGCCACTGGTATGCGAAGTCGGTGGTCAGGGAGAGCGCCCGCGGGTCGGCCAGCATGCGATGCACCTGGGCCTTGAGCACCTCGGGCTTCGACAGTTCGTTCTTCGCTGCCAGGTCCAGCAGCTCCTGGTCGGGCAGGCTGCTCCAGATGCAGAAGGACATGCGCGTGGCGAGTTCTAGGTCGGTGAGCGTCCGCACCGTCTCGCTGGCGGCCTCCGCGCGATACAGGAAATTCGGGCTGGCAAGAATCGCGGACAGCGCATCACGGATGCCGGTGTCGAAGGTGCCCGCCTGGCGACCCTTCTCGTAGAAGGCCAGCAGCGGCTGCATGTCCTCATCCGTCACCGGGCGGCGGAAGGCGTGCTGCGCGAGGTTCGAGATGATCTTCTGCGCGCACGGTGCTTCCTCGGCAGCACTGGCGGGCGTGCAGATGAAGATCCTCTGGCGACTTGGCGTTTGCGTCATGCCGGTGATCTTCAGGGGCCCCTTGATCTGCATGGCGTGCACGGCATTCACGCGCAGCTGACCACCATCGAGGGTATTGGGCCGCACGCGCTCGTCACTCTCGGCATAACTGCGACGCAGGAAGGTGACGGCCACCTTGTGCTGCCCGGCGGTGGCCTGGAAGCGGATATCGCGCAGACGGCTGTTGACGTGGTAAACGCCGGCGTCGAGATTCTGGTCGATGTCCTTGTAGTCGCGCTCGCCGCCGACCTGGATGCGGTCGATCTCCTTGCCGTCCAGCAGCACCAGCACCGTGTTCTCGAACTCCAGCTTCGGGACTTCGCGCGCCATGGCCATGTCGCCGATCGTCAGCGAATATTCACCGTCAGCGGCGAACCAGTGCTCCACGACCATGCCGCCGCGGGTGCCGAACGGCATGCCGTCCTGGTACTTCTCCTGATTGCCCGTGCCCATGGCGGGGCGCGGATTCAGCGAGATGATCATATTGGCGATGTTGCCGTAGGTCGTATCGATCGGCGCCGCCTTCGGATCACCTACCGCCTCCAGGGCCAGGGCGCGCGCGGCGGCGACCGATTGGTCGAGAAAGTTTGGGGTCACGGTCAGCAGTTCGGCATTGGTGTCGAAGCCGTCGCGGAGTGGATCCTGAGGCAACCAGGCGGCGCCGTCGACATCGATGCCGATCAGGTCACGCACCGCATTGGCGTACTCGCGGCGGTTCAGCCGGCTCATCGGCACCCGGCCCGGATTCGTGCGGGTCGCGCCCTGGTCCAGCGTGTTCTCAAGATACGAGACGAGATTCTTGACGGCAGCGTTGTCCGGACGCTTGTGACCCGGCGGCGGCATCATGCCACCGCGCAGTTTGCGTACCGCCTGCTCCCAGATCTTCGCATCCTGCGGAATGGCATCCGCGGCCATCGAATCAAACGCGACGCCACCTGCCCAATCCTCAACGTTGTGGCAATCGAAGCAGTAGGTCTGGACGGTTTTCCAGTTCCCGTGGGTGCTGTCAGCCGGTGCCGCAGCACTCGCAGCACGCGCTGAGGCGCCCATCCCCATGGACAGCCCCAGGCCGGAGGTGGCCAGAACGGCAACGGCTGAGGAGATGAAACTGCGCATTGAAAACACTCGAAAAACCCCCGGGTAGCCGCTCTCCGCAAGCGGGAGGTCGCCTAGCTGACAGGTAGTATATCCAGCTATTATTGACGTGCTGCCAAGAGTCACGAACTGCGCCCGGGCGTCGACCAACGGCACCCCATCGCCCTCGAAGTCCAGCAAGCCTCAAGGTTGAGTCAGGTCGGCCCGTGTCGGCCGGAGTTGTCATTGCAACACAGCCGCGTGCGCGCGGCCGCGTCACGCCCGTCATTTTTTGCGTTGCGCCGGGCACTCCCAGTTGCCGTCACAACCGCAGTCGAAGGCGGCGGCCGGAATAATCTTAAGTAATTGATTATAATGAATAATATGGATATTTCGGCGCACACCCCCGTCATGCAGCAGTACCTGCGCCTCAAGGCGCAGTACCCGGACGTACTTCTCTTCTACCGTATGGGGGACTTCTACGAACTGTTCTTCGAGGACGCCCGTCGCGCCGCAGCTTTGCTCGACATAACCCTGACCGCGCGCGGCCAGTCTGCGGGGCAACCCATCCCGATGGCGGGCGTGCCGGCGCACGCCGCGGAAGGGTACCTGGCACGCCTGGTCCGCAAGGGTGAAAGCGTGGCCGTGTGCGAACAGATGGGCGACCCCGCCTTGTCCAAGGGACCCGTGGAACGCCAGGTGGTCCGCGTGGTGACGCCCGGGACCGTGACCGATGCCGCCTTGCTCGACGACCGGCGCGAGACGCTCCTGGCCGCGGTGGCGCGCGAGGGTGAGAACTTCGGACTGGCCTGGCTGGACCTGGGCGCCGGACGCTTCACGCTGTTGGAATCCGCAGGCCTGCAGGCCCTCGCAGGTGAACTGGAACGGCTGCGACCCGCCGAACTGCTGATCAGCGAGAACATGTCGCGCGAGGCGCTGGAGCGCCCCGGGACCGCCCTGCGCGCGCGGCCTCCCTGGCACTTCGAAACCGAGACCTGTACCCGCGCCCTCACCCGGCAGCTGGGCACGCTCGACCTGCAGGGCTTCGGCCTGACCGGCACGTCGCTGGCGATCTGCGCTGCGGGCGCGCTGCTGCAGTACGTCGCCGATACCCAGAAGGCCGCGGTCCCGCATATCCGCGCGCTCAACGTGGAGCACCGTGGCGATGCGCTGATACTCGATGCCGCAACCCGCCGCAACCTGGAGCTCGATTCCAGTCTCTCGGGTAATCCCGAGGCCACCTTGTTCTCGCTCCTTGATCGGTGCATCACGGCCATGGGCTCGCGGCAGCTGCGCCGCTGGTTGAACCGCACCCTGACCAACCAGGGACTGCTGCGCCAGCGCTACCAGGCGATCGCGGCGCTGATCGACCGGCGCCGCTTCGAAGCGCTGCGCCAGCCACTGGAAGGGATCGGTGACGTCGAGCGCATCCTCTCGCGCGTCGCGCTGCGCTCGGCGCGACCACGGGACCTGGCGCAACTGCGCAGCGCCGTGGCGCTGCTGCCGACACTCATCGACGCGGCGGCGGGGCCGGCCGCGGATTCCCCGCTGCTGGATGTGCTGCTGTCCGGCACCGGCCGGCATGAGGATGTGCAGACCCTGCTCATGCAGGCCCTTGCCGCGGAACCGCCGGCGCTGCTGCGCGAGGGCGATGTGATTGCCCCGGGCCACGATGCTGCGCTTGATGAGCTGCGGCATATCGCCACCAATACCGATGCCTTCCTGCTGGAGCTGGAGGCACGCGAGCGTGAGCGCGCAGGCATCCCGGGTCTGAAGCTCGGCTTCAATCGCGTGCAGGGATTCTTCATCGAAGTGTCCCGCAAGGACGCCGAGCGCGTGCCCACCGACTACGTGCGACGCCAGACCGTGAAGTCGGCGGAGCGCTTCATCACCACGGAACTGAAGAGCTTCGAAGACAAGGTGCTCAGTGCCCGCGAGCGCGCCCTGGCGCGCGAGCGCGAACTCTACGACGCAATCCTGACGCAACTGATCGAATGCCTCGGTGCGCTGCAGGCCACGGCCGCGGCAGTGGCCGAACTGGACGCCCTCGCGAGCCTCGCCGAACGGGCCTGCACGCTGCAGTGGACCCAGCCGGAACTGACATCGCAGCCGCGGCTGCATATCGAGGCCGGGCGCCACCCGGTGGTGGAGAAATTCTTAGGTGGCGGCACCTTCGTGCCCAATGACCTCGACCTGGATGAGCGGCGGCGGATGCTGGTCATCACCGGCCCGAACATGGGCGGCAAATCAACCTACATGCGCCAGACCGCGCTCATCGCCATCCTCGCGCACATGGGCAGTTTCGTACCCGCCGATCACGCCGTGATCGGTCCGGTGGACCGCATTTTCACGCGCATCGGGGCCGCCGATGACCTGGCCGGCGGTCGCTCCACGTTCATGGTGGAAATGACCGAAGCGGCCAACATCCTCAACAACGCGACCGCGCGCAGCCTCATCCTGATGGATGAGATCGGCCGCGGCACCAGTACCTTCGACGGCCTGTCACTGGCGTGGGCGATCGCGCGCCACATCGCCACCAGGACCCGGGCGATGACGCTGTTCGCCACGCACTACTTCGAGCTCACGACGCTCGCGGCAGAGCTGGAGGCCTGCGTGAACGTGCACCTCGATGCCACCGAGCATGCGGAAGGCATCATTTTCCTGCATGCCGTCAAGGCGGGGCCGGCCGACCGCAGCTACGGCCTGCAGGTGGCGCAGCTGGCCGGCGTGCCGCGTGAGGTGATCGTGCGGGCGCGACAGTTTCTGGTGGGACTGGAAAACCAGCGCGACAGTCGCCGCCCGGTCAGCCCGCAAGGTGAGCTGCCGTTGGGGGCGCCCGCGGCGCCGATCGTGACGCCGGAGGATGAGGCGGCCCGGGCGCTGGCTGCCGCGTTTGCGGAACTGAACCCCGACGAACTCTCACCGAAGGCGGCGCTCGAGGCCCTCTACCGTCTGCGGGGGCTGCTCAAGCCGTAGGCGGCGGCGTGCGCACCCGGATGTGCAGCTCGCGCAGCTGCTGCTCGCTCACCTCCGAGGGCGCGTCCGTCATCTGGTCGGCGGCGGTCTGGGTCTTGGGGAAGGCGATGACATCGCGGATACTGTCGGTGCCGGCCATCAGCATTGCCAGGCGATCCAGCCCGAACGCGATACCGCCATGCGGTGGCGCGCCGAACTTCAGGGCGTCGAGCAAAAAGCCGAACTTCTCACTGGCAGCCGCGGCGCCTATCCCCAGCAGTTCAAACACCGCCGACTGCAGTTCCTGGCGATGGATACGCACCGAACCGCCACCGATCTCCGAGCCGTTCAGCACGATGTCGTAGGCCTTGGCGAGCGCGGCACCGGGGTTGGCGCTAAGCGCGACCGGATCCTCGTTCGCCGGTGAAGTGAACGGATGATGCATGGCCGCCCAGCGCTTCGCATCGGCATCCCATTCAAACATCGGGAAGTCCACGACCCACAGCGGCCGCCAGCCGGCCACAACCAGCTTCAGGTCCGTGCCGACTTTCAAGCGCAGGGCGCCGATCGAATCGTTGACCACCTTGGTGCTGTCCGCGCCGAAGAAGATCAGGTCATTGTCCTGCGCCCCGGTGCGCGCGAGGATGCCGCTGACCGCAGCATCGCTCAGGAACTTGATGATGGGCGACTGCAGGCCCTCGCGGCCCTTGGCGATGTCGTTCACCTTCACATACGCCAGGCCCTTGGCGCCGTAGCGCGCCACGAAGGCGGTGTAGTCGTCGATCTCCTTGCGCGTCAGGACCCCGCCGCCCGGCACGCGCAGTGCCGCCACGCGCCCGGCGGGGTCGTTGGCGGGACCTGCGAATACCTTGAAGCTGCAGTCCTTCACCAGGTCCGCCACGTCCACCAGTTCCAGCGCAACGCGCAGATCCGGCTTGTCCGAGCCGTAGCGGCGCATGGCCTCCGCGTAGGTCATCCGCGGTATCGGGTTCGGCAGCGACACCTGCAGCACCGCGCTGAAGAGGTGACGCAGCAGGCCCTCCATCAGCACGATGATGTCTTCCTGGGTCAGGAACGAGGTCTCGACATCCAGCTGCGTGAATTCCGGCTGCCGGTCCGCGCGCAGATCCTCGTCACGGAAACAGCGCACGATCTGGTAGTACCGGTCGAAGCCGGCGACCATCAGCAGCTGTTTGAAGATCTGCGGCGACTGCGGCAGGGCAAAGAACTTGCCCGCATGGGTACGGCTGGGCACCAGGTAGTCGCGCGCGCCTTCGGGCGTCGACTTGCCCAGCACCGGGGTCTCCAGATCAATGAAGCCGTTGCTGTCCAGGTAGCCGCGCATGGCGCGCGTGATGTCATGGCGCTGGCGCAGCCGCCTGATCATCACCTCGCGCCGCAGATCGAGGTAGCGGTACTTGAGGCGCACTTCCTCGCTGACATGCTCGTCCAGCTGGAAGGGCAGCGGCTCGGAGCGGTTGAGTACCGTCAGCTCACGGGCCAGCAGCTCCACCTGACCGGACCTAAGGTTGGCATTGACCGTTCCGGCGGGGCGGCTGCGCACCTTGCCCTTCACCTGGATGACGAATTCGCTGCGCAGCCGCTCGGCCTCGCTGAAGATGTCCTGGGAGTCCGGATCGAACACGACCTGGACCAGGCCCTCGCGGTCCCGCACATCAACGAAAATGACCCCGCCGTGATCGCGGCGACGATGAACCCAGCCGGCGACGGTCACCTCCTGGGAGGTGAGCGTTTCGTCAACGTTGCCGCAGTAATGAGTGCGCATAGGGCGCGGGATGTTACGGACCGTACGGTAAATGAGCAACCGGCGGTTCGGGCAGCACCACCCCGCAGGTAACGATCATTTTCATGGCGGCATCGATCGACATGTCCAGCGGCAACAACTGGTCCTGGGGCACCAGGATGATGAATCCGGAGGTGGGGTTGGGCGCGGTGGAGACGAACACGCATTTCACGTGCTGCCCGGTGCGGCGGCTCACCTCGGCCACATCCTCAGCGGTCACGAAGCCGATGCTCCAGATGCCCGGCCGGGGATACTCCACCGCCACGACCTGGCGGAAGGAATTGCTGGAGGACAGCACGCTTTCGGTAAAACTGCGCACACCGCCGTAGACCGAGCGCACCAGCGGGATGCGCTGCATGAGATCTTCCCAGTAGCCGACCAGCTGGCGACCGATGAGGTTGGTGACCAGCAGGCCCGTGAGCAGGACCACGACGAAGGCGAAAATCACGCCCAGGCCCGGCACGTGGAAGCCGAACAGGGCATCCGGCTGGTATTTTTCCGGCAGCAGCACCAGCGTCCGGTCCATCAGGGTCACAAAGAAGCTGACGACCCACACGGTGGCAATGATGGGCAACCACACCAGGGTGCCGGCCACCAGCAGCCGGCGCAGGCTTACCGAGCGCTTGCTGAGCTTCTGGGCTCGCGACTCATCGGCCACGGCGCTTGCCGGCCTTGGCTTTGGGCTTGGCTGCGCTCTTGCGCTTGGCCGCCTTGGGGACCGGCCGGGCCGCAGGTTTGCGCGCACTCCGGGACGCCGCCCCGGACTCGCTGGGTGTGGCCTTTTCAGCCGCCGCGGGCTTGGACTCGATCTTGCTGTCGGCAGCCTTGCTGTCCCCGGCCTTGGCGTCGGCGGGTGCAGCAGCGGCCTCACGTGGCTTCGAATCCGAGCCCTCGCCGTCGCCGGCCAGGTTGCGCTTGGATTCCTTGTCCGACTTGAAGTCCGTTTCGTACCAGCCACCGCCCTTCAACCGGAACACGGGTGCGGAGATCAGTTTCTTCATAGTGTTCTTCCCGCAGGACGGACACTTCCTCAGCGGTGCATCACTGATCTTCTGCATGACCTCCGAGTAGAACTTGCAGCTGGCGCACTCGTATTCGTAGAACGGCATGGAAACTTCACTTCGAACGTCGTTGTTTGAAAGTATACAGGCTAAGCCGCCTTGTCGACGGACCGACTGAAAGTCAGCCGGCCGTCCTTGACGCTGACCTGGATCGAGTCTCCCGGCAGGAAATCACCCCGCAGGATGTGCTGCGCCAACGGATTCTCGATCTGCTGCTGGATCGCACGCTTCAGGGGCCGGGCGCCATACACCGGGTCGAACCCCGCCTCGCCCATCAGGTCACGCGCGGTGTCATCAAGATCGATGTCCAGATTGCGCTCCTGCAGCCGCTTGCGCAGGTACGCCAGCTGGATGTCGACGATCTTGCGGATCTGCTCGGTGCCCAGCGGATGGAACACGACGATGTCATCGATCCGGTTGATGAACTCCGGCCGGAACGACTGCTGCACGATCTCCATGACGGCGCTGCGCATGCGCGAGTAGTTCTTCTCGCCCGAGTATTCCTGGATCACCTGCGATCCCAGGTTCGAGGTCATGATGATGACGGTGTTGCGGAAGTCCACCGTGCGGCCCTGACCGTCGGTGAGCCGGCCATCATCCAGCACCTGCAGCAGCACATTGAAGACGTCCGGATGGGCTTTCTCGACCTCATCCAGCAGGATCACCGCGTAGGGGCGACGGCGGACCGCCTCGGTCAGGTAGCCGCCCTCCTCGTAGCCGACGTACCCCGGCGGCGCGCCGATCAGGCGCGCAACCGAGTGCTTCTCCATGAACTCGGACATGTCGATCCGGATCATCGACTCCTCGGTATCAAACAGGAAATCCGCCAGCGCCTTGCACAGCTCGGTCTTGCCCACCCCGGTGGGTCCCAGGAACAGGAAGGAGCCGTTGGGGCGCCGCGGGTCCGAAAGGCCCGCGCGCGAGCGACGGATGGCATCCGCGACGATGCGCACCGCGTCGTCCTGGCCGACCACCCGCTTGTCGAGCTCGCTTTCCATGCGCAGCAGCTTGTCCTTCTCCCCTTCGAGCATCTTGCTCACGGGAATCCCGGTCCACTTGGAGACCACCTCGGCGATCTCCTCCTCGGTGACCTTGTTGCGGACCAGCTGCGTATCCTGGTTTTCCACGGCGATGGCCTGCGCCAGCCGCTTCTCCAGTTCGGGCATCCGCCCGTACTGCAGCTCCGCCATCTTGCCGAGGTCCCCTGAGCGCCGGGCGCCATCCAGTTCCAGGCGCGCCTGCTCCATCTCCTCGCGGATCTGGGCGGCGCCCTGCAGGGCGGCTTTCTCGGACTTCCACACCTCGTCCATGTCCGCGTATTCGCGCGACAGGCCCGCGAGGGTCTCATCGAGCGTGCGCAGCCGCTTGCGGGAGGCCTCGTCCGTCTCCTTCTTCAGCGCTTCGCGCTCGATCTTCAACTGGATGAGACGCCGCTCGAGGCGGTCCAGGACCTCCGGTTTGGAGTCGATCTCCATGCGGATTCGCGCACCCGCCTCGTCGATCAGGTCGATTGCCTTGTCGGGCAGCTGCCGGTCCGCGATATAGCGATGCGACAGTGTGGCGGCTGCAACGATCGCCGGATCGGTGATGTCGACCCGATGATGGACTTCGTAGCGCTGCTGCAGGCCGCGCAGGATCGCAATGGTGTCCTCCACCGAGGGTTCGTTGACCATGACGCGCTGGAAACGCCGCTCCAGCGCCGCGTCCTTCTCGATGTACTTGCGGTATTCATCGAGCGTGGTGGCGCCGATGCAGTGCAGCTCACCGCGCGCCAGCGCGGGTTTGAGCATGTTGCCGGCGTCCATCGAGCCCTCGGCGCGCCCGGCACCCACGACGGTGTGCAGCTCGTCGATGAAGAGGATGACCTGTCCTTCCTGCTTGGCGAGGTCATTGAGCACACCCTTGAGACGCTCCTCGAACTCGCCGCGGAATTTCGCGCCGGCGATCAGGGAGCCCATGTCCAGCGCCAGGATGCGACGGTTGCGCAGGCCCTCCGGTACCTCGCCATTGACGATGCGCTGCGCGAGGCCTTCGGCGATGGCGGTCTTGCCGACGCCGGGTTCACCGATCAGCACCGGATTGTTCTTCGTCCGACGCTGCAGGACCTGGATGGTGCGGCGGATTTCATCGTCGCGGCCGATCACCGGATCAAGCTTGCCCGCCTCGGCGCGGGCCGTGAGATCCACGGTGTACTTGTCCAGCGCCCCGCGCTGCTCCTCGGCATTCGCGTCGTTCACCTTCTCACCGCCGCGTACGTCCAGGATGGCTTTCTCCACGGCGGGCTTGGTCAGGCCGGCATCCTTGAGGATGCGCGTCAGATTGCCCCGATCCTCGAAGGCGGCCAGTACGAACAGCTCACTGGAGATGAACTGGTCCTGGCGCTGCTGTGCGAGCTTGTCGGTCACATTCAGGAGGCGCTGCAGATCATTGGAGACATGCACGTCGCCGGCCGCGCCGCCCTGCACTGTCGGGATCTGATCGACCAGGGCCTGCAGGTCCGCGCGCAGCTTGTTCAGGTTGGCGCCTGCCTTGAGGAGCAGGGGCCGCACGGTCCCGCCCTCCTGTTCCAGCAGGGCCAGCAGCGCATGCGCCGGCTCGATCAGCTGCTGGTCACGGCCGAGCGCCAGCGACTGCGCATCTGCCAGCGCCGCCTGAAACTTGCTCGTCAGCTTATCCATCCGCATGGGGCATCCCTCGAATACTCAAGTTATCTGCCCACCTTTGTGGGGGCCTGGGCCAACCAGATCAAGGCCGCCATGCGCCCCGAGCGCCCATCGCGGCGGTGCGAAAAGAAGTGCTCGGCGTCCGTGAACGTACACCAGTGGCCGCCATAAACCTCGGTCAGGCCCAGGGCATTGAGCCGCAACCGGGCGAGCGCCGCCAGATCGCAGTACCAGCGGCCGTGGGCATTGGGTACGAACGCCGCCTCCACGGCGGCACTCCCGGTCCGCGCCAGTCCAATGAAGGCCTCGCGAACCTCCGGCCCGACCTCGAAGTGCGTGCGTCCGATGCCCGGACCGATCCAGACCAGCAGCTGCGCCGGGGGCAGCCCGAGGGCAGCCACCGTATTCTCGAGTACCCCGGCCGCAAGCCCGCGCCAGCCGGCGTGGGCGGCCCCCACGACGGACCCGTCCCGGGCTGCGAACAGCACCGGCAGGCAGTCGGCGACCTGAATGACGCACACCCGCCCCGGCTGCGCCGTAATGACGGCGTCGGCCCCGGGCGCCGGCAGTTCATGGCCGCTGAGTCTCACCACCTGATTGCCGTGCACCTGCGTGAGCCACGCCGGCTCGGTGGGTAGTTCAAAGGCGGCGGCGAGCCGCCGCCGGTTCTCCGCCACGTCGAGGGGATTGTCCTGGACGTGGGCGCCGAGATTGAGGGAGGCGCAGAGCCCGACGCTGACGCCACCGCCGCGCAACGTGAATACCGCCCGGACGCCGGCGGGCGCCGGCCAGTCAGGCTTCAGCCAGGGCACCCCGGCGGCGGCCGCGCTAGCGTCTGACTCTGGCATGAGAGGCCGCATCGGCAGTGGCGTGGGTGCGCTGGTCCGCCGCCAGCGCGGCCACCAGTGACTGCATGTCCGCCGGCAGGGGCGCCGTCCAGGACAGCGGCTCGCCGGTGAAGGGGTGTTCGAGGCCCAGTTGCGCCGCATGCAGCGCCTGGCGCCCGAAACCATCGAGGGTCGCACGCAGTGCCTCGGAAGCCCCGGCGGGGTAGCGCTTGCGCGAACCATAGACGGGATCCCCGACCACGGGATGCCCGATATGCGCCAGATGAACCCGGATCTGGTGGGTGCGCCCGGTTTCCAGCTGCGCCAACACCTGGGTATGGGCGCGAAAGCGCTCGATGATCCGCAGGTGGGTCACCGCCTCGCGGCCGTCGGCCCGCACGGTCATCTTGGTGCGGGCCGAGCGATGCCGGCCGATGGGCTCATCCACGGTGCGCCCGCCCGTGAGGACTCCCAGACACACCGCCACATAGCGGCGCTCGATGTCCCGCGCCGCCAGCGCCGCGACCAGCGCGGTGTGGGCTTCGATCGTCCGGGCCACGACCATCAGGCCGCTGGTGTCCTTGTCGAGCCGGTGGATCAGGCCCGCGCGGGGTACGAGGGCCAGTTTCGGGTCCAGTCCCAGCAGCGCGTTCTGCAGGGTCCGGGTGGCATTGCCGGCACCCGGATGGACGACCACGCCGGCCGGCTTGTTGATGATGCGCAGGGCCGCATCTTCATAGACGACATCGACGGGCAGCGACTCGGCGGTGACTGCGGTTTCGACCTCGAGCTGCGCCTGGATGCGCACGTGTTCGCCACCCAGCACTTTGTCCTTGGAGCGGGGTGCGGTGCCGTTGAGCAGCACGGCGCCTGCCCCGATCCAGGCCTGCAGGCGCTGTCGCGAATACTGGGGCAGCAGGCGTGCCAGGGCCTGGTCCAGGCGCAGGCCCGCCAGGTCTTGCGAAATATCGATCTCGTGGGTGCGGAACTCGACGGTCAAGCAACAGTCCTAGTGCTAATCGCGAATTGGCTATACTGGCGGGCTACGGCCAGCGTGCCTGGACAAACTTTGGGGGCCTTTTACAACATGTCTGCTATCGGCCTTGCCAATCCTGTGGCCCGTGGCCTGATCCTCGCATTGTGCATCACTTCGGTCCTGCTGACCGGGTGTGAGTCCAGTCGTGAGCGCAAGTTGCTGAATTCCAATCCCGCGGCCATCTACAAGGTGGCGCACGAGCGCATGGAAGACGGTGATTACAAGTCCGCCATCAAGCTGATGGAGGCCCTCACGGCCCGCTTCCCGTTCACCGAACAGGCCCGCCAGTCGCACCTCGACCTGATCTACTGCTACTTCAAGGACGGGGAGAGCGAGTCGGCCACCGATGCCGCCGATACCTTCATCCGCGAGAACCCGATCAACCCGCGTGTCGACTACGCCTATTACGTCAAGGGGCTGGTGGACTTCGAGCGCACGCCGAATCTGTTCGAGCGCTGGTTCCATGCGGACCTGACCAAGCGGCCGCCGGTCACGGCGCGCAAGTCCTTCGAATCCTTCCGCCATGTCGTGCAGTCGTTCCCGAAGAGTTCCTACGCCCACGATTCCCTGCAGCGCATGATCTACCTGCGCAATCGCCTGGCGGACTACGACGTGCACGTGGCGCAGTACTACATGCAGCGCGGCGCCTACGTCGGTGCGGCCCAGCGTGCGGCCGAAACGATCGAGCAGTTCAATGGCGCGCCTGAGACCGAGCAGGCCCTGAAGATCCTGATCCAGGCCAACGAGCGCCTCGGGCTCAACGACAAGGCCGATCTGGCCCGCCAGGTCTATGCCGACAACTTCAGCGGCCAGATACAGAACCTCAAGCCGGAGAAAGACCGCCGCTGGTGGTGGATCTTCTAGCGGCGATAGCCGTTGGTGATGGGATAGCGCCAGTCGCGGCCGAAGGCGCGGCGGCTGACACGCACGCCCGGCGGCGCCTGCCGGCGCTTGTATTCGTTGCGCTTCACCAGATCCAGCACCCGCCCGATGGTCGCGCGGTCAAAGCCGCGTGCCTGAATCTGATCCACCGACAGGTCCTCCTCGATGAAGGCCTCGAGGATGGCGTCCAGCACCTCATAGGGCGGCAGCGAGTCTGAGTCCTTCTGGTCCGGGCGCAGTTCGGCCGAGGGCGGGCGGTCGATCACCCGCTGCGGAATCACCTCGCGATCGCGGTTGCAGTACGCCGCCAGTCGGTACACGAGCAGCTTGCTGCAGTCCTTGATCGGCGCAAAGCCGCCGGCCATGTCGCCATACATGGTCGCGTAACCCACCGCCATCTCGCTCTTGTTGCCGGTGGTCAGCAGCATACGGCCGGTCTTGTTGGAAATTCCCATGAGCAACAGCATCCGGCAGCGCGACTGGATGTTCTCCTCGGTGGTGTCGGGCTTGCGGCCCGCGAATTCACCGGCAAGCGCCGCCAGGGTGGCGTCGAACATGCCCTCGATCGGAATGACACTGTAATGCACGCCCATGCCACGGGCCTGCGCGGCGGCATCATCCAGGCTCATCTGGGCGGTATACCGCGACGGCATCATCACCGCGTGGATGCGCTCGGGTCCCAGGGCATCCGCAGCGATTGCCAGGGTCAGCGCCGAGTCGACGCCCCCGGAGAGCCCCATGACCACGCCCGGGAAGCCGTGCTTGGTCACATAGTCGCGCACGCCCAGCACCAGGGCCTGGTACACGCTGGCGACATCTGAGAGTTCCGGGGCAATGCTGCCCGGCACCGGTACGGCTCGGCCGTTGCGGCGCACGAACTCGACCAGATAGGTGCCTTCCTCGAAGCCCGGCGCGCGCATCACGACTTCGCCCGCCGCATCCATGACGAAGGAGTTGCCATCGAACACCAGTTCGTCCTGGCCTCCCAGCATGTTCACGTAGGCCACCGGCAGCCGCACTTCCGCGATGCGCGCGCGCACCACGTGTTCGCGTTCGGCCTGCTTGTGCGCCTCGAACGGCGAGGCATTGATGATGACCAGCAGTTCCGCACCGGCATCGCGCGCCTGGCGCGCAGCCTCGCACTCCCAGATGTCCTCGCACACCAGCAGGCCGACCCGGAAGCCGCGGTGGGTGAAGACCGTCGCCTCGCTGCCGGCCCGGAAATAGCGCTTTTCGTCGAACACCTTGTAGTTGGGCAGCTCGCTCTTGCGATGGTTGGCGATGAGCGCGCCATCGCACAGCAGGGCCGCGGAGTTGTAGATGTCGCTGCCGACGTACTCCGGGTAGCCGACGATGACCCCCATGCCACGCACGGCATCGCGCACGGCAGCCAAGGCCCGCTCGATCGACTGGCGGAAGCCACCGTGGAACAGCAGATCCTCGGGCGGATAGCCCGACAGCGTCAGCTCCGGAAATAACAGCAGATCAGGCTTGGGGCCCACCGCCGCGTTCGCCCGGGCCACCGACTCGATGATCCGCGTCGCATTGCCCTGGGCGTCTCCGACCAGGAAGTTGAGCTGCGCCAACCCGATACGCAGCCGCGCTTCAGTGTTCATGAGACCTTCAGTTTACCTGCCGCGCCGGCCGCCCTTGCGGGTGGGCGCCTTCTTTTTGGCGGCCGGCCTGGCCTTGCCCTTGCGGGCTTTGGCCTTCGCCTTGGGTGCAGCCTTGGCGGCCTTGGTTTTGGGCTTGCCGGCAGGTCTGGATTTGGGTTTCGACTTCGCCGGCGCCGGCCGTGCGGCGGCCTTCGCCGCGTTCAGGCGTTGCGTGCCCCGGGCCAGAACCGGCGGCAGACCGCCGGTGGGCTTGCTGCGCTTCGGACGCGTCTTGAGCAGTTGCGCCATGGCCGAGCCGAGCTGCGCCGGCGATTTCACCGTGCGTACGCCCGCAGCTTCGAGCGCGGCGAACTTGTCGGCCGCCGTGCCCTTGCCGCCCGCCACGATGGCGCCGGCATGGCCCATACGCTTGCCGGGAGGCGCCGTAACGCCTGCGATGTAGGCGACCACGGGCTTGGTGACGAAACGACGGATGAACTCCGCACCGGCCTCCTCGTCGCTGCCGCCGATCTCGCCCACCATGATGATGCCTTCGGTGCGCGGATCACGTTCAAACAGTTCCAGCACGTCGACGAAGTTCATGCCGCGCACCGGGTCACCACCGATACCCACGCAGGTGCTCTGTCCGAGCCCCTCGCGGGTGGTCTGGAACACAGCCTCATAGGTGAGCGTGCCCGAGCGCGACACGATGCCGACCGCGCCTTTCTTGTGGATGAAGCCCGGCATGATGCCGATCTTGCATTCATCCGGCGTGATGACGCCCGGGCAGTTCGGTCCGACCAGGCGTGTCGCCGTGCCGGCCAGTCCGGCCTTCACGCGCACCATGTCGTTCACGGGGATGCCTTCGGTGATGCACACCACCAGCTCGACGCCGGCATCGGCGGCTTCGAGGATGGCATCGGCCGCAAAGGGCGCGGGCACGTAGATCATGCTCACCGTGGCGCCGGTGGCGCGCACCGCCTCATCCACGGTGTTGAACACCGGTTGACCAAGATGCGTGGTGCCGCCGCGTCCGGGGGTGGTACCGCCGACCAGCTTGGTGCCGTAGGCCAGGCATTGCTCGGAGTGGAACGTGCCTTGCTTGCCCGTGAATCCCTGGCAGATGACCCGGGTGTTCCTGTCGATAAGAATGCTCATCAGATTTTCAACCTTTCTTAGCCAGCGACACGGCCTTGCGGGCCGCATCCGTCAGGTCCGCGGCCGGGGTGATGGTAAGCCCGCTCTGCGCCAGCATCTCGCGGGCCTGGGGCGCGTTGGTGCCCTCCAGGCGCACGACCACCGGCACTTTCACGCCGACATGCTTGACGGCGTTGATCACGCCTTCGGCAATCAGGTCGCAGCGCACGATGCCACCGAAGATGTTGACCAGGATGGCCTGGACGTTGGGGTTGGAGAGGATCAGCTCAAATGCGGCCGTGACCCGCTCGCTGGTGGCGCCGCCGCCCACGTCCAGGAAGTTGGCCGGCTTGCCGCCGTGCAGCTTGATGAGGTCCATGGTGGCCATCGCCAGGCCGGCACCGTTCACCATGCAGGCGATGTTGCCGTCGAGGGAGACGTAGTTCAGGTCGTGCTCGGCGGCGCGACGCTCCATGGCGTCCTCCTGCGCGGCATCCCGAACCGCGGCCAGTGCCGGCTGCCGGAACAGCGCGTTGTCGTCGATGTTGATCTTGGCATCCAGGGCCATCAGGTCACCGGCCTTGGTGACGATCAGCGGGTTGATCTCCACCAGGCTGGCGTCCCGCTCGATGTACAGCTGGTAGAGCGCAGTGGCGATTTTCTGGAAGGCCGCGATCTGCTTGCCGTCGAAACCCAGTGCAAAGGCGAGCTTGCGGCACTGATAGGGCTGCAGGCCCGCGGCCGGATGCACGCTCACCGCAACGATCTTCTCGGGGGTATGCGCTGCGACCTCTTCGATGTCCATGCCGCCCGCCACTGACGCAATCAGGGCGATGCGGCCCTTGTCGCGGTTGAGCGTGAGGGACAGGTAGACCTCGCGCGCGATCTCCGAACCGGTCTCAACGTACACCTTGTCGATGGGCAGACCTTCGGCGCCGGTCTGCGGCGTCACCAGCCGTCGACCGAGCATGCCCGCGGCGGCCGCGCGCACGGCTTCCAGATCGCGAACGACTTTCACGCCCCCAGCCTTGCCGCGACCGCCCGCGTGCACCTGTGCCTTCACGACCCAGATCGGGCCACCCAATGACTGTGCGGCCGCGACGGCCTCTTCGGGACTGCCCGCGACGTGGCCGGCGGGCACCGGAATTCCAAAGCTGCGAAAGACGTCCTTCGCCTGATACTCATGCAAGTTCATGCTGGCGCGTGACCTTTTGGGAATGGAGAAACTCCTTATTGTGCCAAAGATGCTACAGTCGCGCCCGCGCATGAGTCCGGATGCCGTCCCGACCTCGACTTCAGCACCCAGTGATCTGGCTTGGCGGGTCATCGGTCTGACTAATCTTTACCGGCTGCTGCTGCCACCGGTACTGCTCATCCTGCAAAGCCTCGCCACGCCCGGGATCCTGGCGCCGGCCGAGGATCCGGTGCTGTTCCGGGTGGTCTGCTACACCTACCTCGTGGTGGGTGTGCTGCTAATCCTGGCGCGCCGCGTGCCGCGCCCCAGTCTGCGCATCCTTGCGCTGGTGAACGCCTCGGTCGATACCGTGGCCATCTCACTGATTTTGTACACCTCGGGGGGCGCCGGCAGCGGCCTGGGGATACTGCTGGTGCTGCCGGTGGGCGCCATGGCACTGCTGGGTCGGACCAAGGATTCGTTCCTGGTGCCGGCGATTGCCACGCTCGGGCTGCTGGCCCAGCAGATCGCCGCCAATCTCATCGGCTTTGCCCCGACCATCGATTACTCCACGGCGGGCATCCTCGGCGTGGTCCTGTTCGTCATCGGGCTCTCCGTCTGGCCCATCGCCGACCGCCTGCGCGAAAGCGAAGCACTGGTCCGACGCCAGGAGGTCGACCTGGCGAACCTCGAGCAACTGTCCCATTACATCGTCCAGCACCTGCGCGAGAGCATCCTGGTGGTCGACACCCAGGACCAGATCCGGTTGATCAACGAATCCGCGGCCAGCCTCTTGGGCGCCACGCAGGCGTTCCCCGGCGCCCTGCTGGGCGAGGCCTCCCCCCGGATGCTGTACCTGCTGGAGATCTGGCGACAGCGCGTCGGTGGCACCAACTCGAGCAACGACACCCTGGTCAGCGCCGACGGCGCACGCATGCTGCGGCCGCATTTTGCAGCGCTGGGTAATTCCACACCTGCCGCGGTGCTGGTGTTTCTGGAGGACATGAGCCTCATCGCCGAGAAGGCCCAGCAGCTGAAACTCGCCGCCCTCGGTCGCTTGAGCGCCAGCATCGCCCACGAAATCCGCAATCCGGTGGGAGCCATGAGTCATGCGGGACAGCTGCTGGGTGAGTCGCCCCAGATTGGCCCCGAGGACCACCGGCTCATCGACATCATCAACAAGAACGGCGAACGCGTCAGCGACATCATCAACAACGTCCTGCAGATGTCGCGGCGGGAAGCCACGCAGATGGAGACCATCGAACTGGCCACCTGGATCGAGGACTTTCGTGACGAGTTCTGCGAAACGATGCAGTGGCCGCCGGACCGTCTGCTCAGCGTCAACGTCGAGACCAGCGCCGGCTCCGCGACCGGCTCGTTCCCGGCGCCGGCCCTGCGCGACATCCAGGACACCGGCGAACTTGAACTGCCGGGACTGGACGTGACGGCCGATCCGAGCCAGCTGCGCCAGGTGGTCTGGAACCTGTGTGACAACGCCCTGAAGTACGGACTGCGCGATCCGGCGACCGATGTCGTCGAAATCCGCTATGGTCGCTTGAAACCCGCCGCCCGCCCGTTCCTGGAAGTCGCAGACCGTGGCGCCGGCGTGCGGCCCGAGGATGCCGAGCGCATTTTCGAGCCGTTCTTCAGCGCGGGGCATCGCAGCTCGGGGCTGGGGCTGTTCCTGGCGCGTGAGCTTGCGCAGACCAGCGGCGCCACCTTGCTCTATGAGCCGCGCCCGGCCGGTGGCAGTATTTTCCGTCTGGTATTCGCGGACCCGCGCCGCTGGACGGTACGATAGGAACCTATGTCCAAGCCTGTGGTCCTGATTGTCGATGATGAACCGGATCTGCTCGAGCTCGTGAGCCTGACGCTGGGGCGGATGAGCCTCGAAACCCGCACCGCGCCTGATCTGACCGGTGCGCGCAAGCTCCTGGCGACGCAACATTTCGACCTCTGCCTGACCGACATGCGGCTGCCCGACGGCGACGGGCTGGATCTGGTGGCCTGGATCCAGGCCAACTGCGCCGCGACCCCGGTGGCGGTGATCACCGCACACGGCAATGTGGAGTCGGCGGTGCGCGCGCTGAAACTCGGCGCCTTCGATTTCGTCTCGAAGCCGCTGGACCTGGGGGTGCTGCGCAAGCTGGTGGGCTCCGCCATCCGCCTGGGGGCCCTGAGCGACGGGTCCGCCACCGCCAGCCAGCGAGGCCCGGGACTGCTGGGCAGGTCCGCCAGCATGCAGCAGCTGCGCGAAATGATCGGCCGCGTCGCCCGCAGCCAGGCGCCGGTCTACATTTTTGGCGAGTCCGGCACCGGCAAGGAGCTGGTGGCACGCCTCATCCACCAAAGCGGCGCGCGGGCCGAGGGCCCCTTCGTGCCGGTGAATTGCGGCGCCATTCCCACCGACCTCATGGAAAGCGAGCTGTTCGGCCACAAGCGGGGCAGCTTCACCGGCGCGGTGGCGGACAAGAAAGGGCTGATCCAGAGCGCCGAAGGAGGCACGCTGTTCCTGGATGAGGTCGCCGACCTGCCGCTGCACATGCAGGTGAAGCTGCTGCGCGTCGTGCAGGAGAAGACCATGCGCCCCGTGGGGGAGGCGCGCGAGGAGCGGGTGGATGTCCGCATCCTGTCCGCGACCCACCGCAATCTCACCGAGCTGGTCGCGACCGGCCGCTTCCGGGAAGACCTGTTCTACCGCATCAATGTCATCGAGTTGCGCGTGCCGCCGCTGCGCGAACGCAGCGGCGACATTCCCGATCTCGCCAACGCCATCCTGGAGCGCATGTGCCGGCGCATGAAGCTCGAGCCGCCGGCCATCAGCCAGGAAGCCATGCAGGCTCTGCAAAGCTACGGCTTCCCCGGCAACGTACGGGAGCTCGAGAACATCATCGAACGGGCCCTGACGCTGACCACCTCGGGCATCATCACGCTGGATCACGTGAAGCTGCGGCCGGCAACCGTGTTCGCAATCCCGTCGACCGACACCGACACGGACGCCGCCACCGCGACCTATCCGAATGCCGGCCCCCACGCCCTGGGCGAGCAGCTCGAGGACATCGAGCGTGCGGCCATCATCAAGGCGCTGGAACAAACGCGCTACAACAAGACGGCGGCCGCGAAGCTGCTGGGCATGACGTTTCGCGCGCTGCGGTATCGGATCAAGAAGCTGGGGATTGAATAGTGCGAATCAGCACGATCTGATGATCCGTAAATACACCCAGACCACCTGCTGAAAAGAAACGCCGGTGCGGGTGCGGCGCACGGCACAGCCACTGCAGAGTTCTGCCCGCGAAGTCGATGAGCGCAGGACTCAACAGGTACCCCGCCTGCGCAAGGAACGCCAGCGCCGTGCGCCACGCCGGCAGCTTCCGATAGCGCGTCCTGACGATGACCGCTGGCTGCAGGTCTCGGCTTTGTTGCCAGCCCCGGAAGAACTGCGTCGAGGGGAAACTGATGTGTTCTGGAAAGCACGAATACCAGAAACGCGCTCGAAAGATTCTGCGCCACAGCGCATTGCCCGGATCACCTGTTGAGACAATCAGGCACCCGGCGGGCGCCAGGTGCGGCAATATCTCATCCAGGAGTGCCTCCGGATCCGCGACGTGCTCGATCACGTCGATGATCGTCACCACATCGAATCGGGACCGTGGCGGAAGATCCCGAAGTGTGCGGCCCAATATCGAGATTCCGGTCCCTGCTGCAATTGATCCGGCCGCGACCGACGGCTCGATACCAAACTTTTGGAGGCTCGCGGGCAAAGTGAGCAGGAACCCCCCCGAACCGCAGCCAACGTCCAGCACCCGGCCGCATGAGTCCTGTTGCGCGATCAAGTCGCGGACGATTTGCAAATCCCGCCGGCCGCCATCCGAACTCCATGCCTGCGCAATCCCCTGGGAATAAAGCTCCAGATAGGCTGATGCGGCAAGAATGGGATGCCGGAACATGGACTCGCACGCGGTGCATTTCCAGAGTCTGCCGCCCGGGATCGCCCGCGGCAGGATGCGCCCGGCAAAGTAATCACTATCGGGAATGACTCCCAGATTCAAAATGGGACCACCCCCGCACAGCCTGCAAACTGCCGGCTCTTCGGTCATCGGATTTTCACCAGCTTCTTGACCAATGGCTCGACGAACAGCAACGCGCGGAACGCCAGGAACCGGGCGCAGCCGAGCGTACGGTAGGCAAGCGCCGGCCGCAGGGCGCGATAGCCGAGGTCCTGGAACCGCCCGGAAACGCCGTTCACGCCAAACATGCAGATCGGCGCTGCGACGAAACGGATGCTGACCCGTGGGTCGCAGCGCAGCCGGACGTTGACGTACTGATCAGCCTGCACCGGCAGGCGCCGAAAGAAACGGTAGCGCATCAGCAGCTCGCGGCGATAGATCACACCCTGCTGGCACCAGTTAAGAAACTGCAGAATCAGGCGGCTGCGCGTCGGCCGGTAGATGCGGCCGGAGGAGAACAGCACCGGCGCCACCAACAAATCCGCGCGGGCTTCGAGCAGATCCGCGCTGAGCAAACCGGCAGCATCGAGCGGGTAGTCATCATCACCGATGAACCACACGTACCGCCCACGGGCCTGATTCAGACCCGCGGTGAAGGCCGGGTACACGCCGCGACCCGTATCGGCCACGAACCGCACACGCGCGGAGGATTCAGGTAGGCACTGCGAGGCCGGCGCGACCACGATGACTTCGACCTGCAGGTGCGGGAACAGACCCAAAACGCGCGCGGCGATCAACTGCGCCGTATCGAGGCGATTCAGGGTTGGAACGATGACCGAAAGGTGCGTCATCAGGCCGCGACCCGGGATGGCGCAAGGATCCGGTGGGCGAGGACCAGAAGGATCAACGCCGCGGCGCCATAAGCCAGGCGCGCCAGCGCCGCCCCGACCATGCCGAAGCGTGGAATCAGCACTGTCATCAGCAGCAACGCGAGCACCATGCCGCAGGTGGCAATCACCGATACTGTTCTCGAGTGTCCAAGGGCCAGCAACAGATAATAGGGCGCGACATTACAGGCGAGCACCAGAAAGTTCAGGGCGAGGAGCAGCGCCACATGCCATCGCGGATCCTGGATCGCGCCACCGGCAAAGATCCTCAGCAGCACTGGCCAGCCGGCTAGCAGCGCCGCTGCAATGGCCAGCGCTGTGGCACTGATCACCCCGAGGTAGGTCCGATACGCAGGCGCAATCTGGCGCGCATTGTCACCGCCCTGCGCGGCCAGGCGACTGAAGGCCGGCAGCGAGAAGGCGAACAGGCTGCTGGGCACGAAGTGGATCAACTGGGTGAGCTGAATATAGATGTTGAACTGACCGGCCGCCGCCGCCCCCAGCGAACGCCCGACGATGATGCGATCGACGCTGGTGTAGGCGACGCCCGCCAGCGCCGTCAACCACATCCAGCCACCGAACCTGAACAGAGCGCTGATCTGCGCGCGTCCCGAACGCCCCAAGAACCTGTGGCTCGGCATCAGCTGGCGCAAGCCCATAGCGCGCACCAGCACCGACGCGGCGCACACCAGGCACTGGGCGATCAGCACTGTGGCTACGGAGCGGGTCTGCCAGGCAACGACGATCACGACCGCCGCCAGCGCGGCGCGCGATCCCAGCTCCAGCAGCGCCTGGCGCGCAAAGCGCTCGAGCCCGCGGATTGCCGCGGCCAGGACCGCATCGAGCTGCTGGATGGCCACGGCCAGCAGCGCCAGCCACAGCACGTTGCCCGGATCGATACCTGCGCCTGCCGCGGCGCCGCCGAAGACCCACTGCGCAAACGGTTCCCGGAACAGCGCGGTGGCCAGCAGCAGCAACAGATCGATCACGGTGACCGCCAGCAATGCAGCAGTGACAACGCCCGCGACGCTCTGGTGCGGGGTCTGAAGTTGACCGGCGGCCTGGGACACAAAACGGGTGGTCGTGGCCGCGATCGCGGGATTGATCGCCAGCGACAGTCCCGACGCGGCCAGCGCCAGCACCAGGATGCCGTAATCCGCGGGGCTCAGGGCCCGAACCAAACCGGCCAGCATGGCCAGCGAGGCGATGGGGTAGGCGGCGGCGTCGAGCCCGCTCCACAGTGCGCGGGCTGCGGCCGGTGACTGGGCCGGAAGCGCCCGATTGTTGGGTGGTTTCATCGCGTACCGCGAGCAACCGGCGTGGCGTCCCAGAAACCTCGGGTCATGCTCAAGCGGCGACACAGGAAGCGGGGTAAATGCCGGTAACCCCGACCCAGGCGATAGCCCAGATACTTGGCCATATTTCGTACCGGCACCTCGGCCAGCCTCCACGGCGCCTCGCGCGCCATGAACCTGAGTTCGGATTTCACGAAGCGCATGCCTTCACCTTCCGGAGCTGCCGCATCGCCCAGCAGCCCCGGCTGCTGGGTATGGACCACACCGTAGTCAAAATAACGCTTCATTTCCTCGGCAATTGAATAGTCATGCGAATGCCGCACCGTGGCGTCGGCGCAATAGGCGATCGCCCATCCGGCCTGCTGCATGCGCAGCGCCAGATCAACGTCTTCACCCAGAATCAAGTCGCTGGGAAATCCCCCGCATTCCTGCAGTACCCGCAGGCGGTAGCCGGCGAATGAGTTGGAAATAAAAGGGGTCCTGATGCCGTGCTCCGCCGCGTCGGCCAGTGTACGAACCACACTTCTGGCAGGATACAGGTAACCGGCGCTGTGCCGGCCGAAGGGCCGTGCATTGTGATGGGGGAGCTGTCTGCCGTATGCTGCACCGACTTTGGGATCGGCAAATGCCGCCAGCAGGTTGTGCAGGGATTCAGGTCTCTCAAGCACCGCATCGTGGGTCAGGAAGACGACATAGGTGCGGCCCTCACAGAACAGGTTCACGGCCTCCTGACGTGTGCGGCCATGATTGAACGTTCCAGGATCGATGCGCCTGAGTTCGAAATGACAGTCTGCGGCGACCTGGTCGCTGCCATCGCTGGAACTTGAATCAACTACCGCGACAATCGAGGGATCGGGGACTGCGTGCCGCAAGGCCAATGCCGCTTCGCGCCACCGCTCGCCGCCATTACGGACGGGAATGATGATGCGCGTTTGTCCAAGTTTAGAGTCGTGCCCTGACATGCGTGGCATGTTACCGGGGGCGCTCCCTACATTTCCATGATCGAGTACGCGGAGCCGCGGGTGGCAGTGCTCATCCCCTGTCACAACGAGGCGGCAGCCATCGCCAAGGTCGTTGCCGACTTCCGGCTGCATCTGCCAACGGCCCAGATCTATGTCTATGACAATGCCTCCACTGATGGCACCGTGCGGATCGCGGAGCAAGGCGGCGCCATCGTCCGCGCCGAGCCGCTGCGGGGAAAAGGCAATGTGGTGCGACGCATGTTCGCGGATGTCGAGGCCGACATCTACCTGCTGGTCGATGGCGACGGCACCTATGACGCGACCGCGGCTCCGAGGCTCATCGAGCATCTGCAGCACAACGGTCTGGACATGGTGAATTGCGCCCGCGTGCCCGCCGGGGATGGCGTCTATCGTTCCGGGCACCGCTTCGGCAATCGTCTGTTGACCGGACTGGTTGCGCGTGTATTCGGCAACCGCCTGCGCGACATGCTTTCCGGTTATCGGGTGATGTCGCGACGCTTCGTGAAGTCTTTCCCGGCCCTTTCGTCCGGATTTGAAGTGGAGACGGAGATCACCGTACACGCCCTGGAGTTGCGTGTACCGATCGCGGAATTACCCGCGCCCTACTACGCGCGACCCGCAGGCTCTGCGAGCAAGCTCAACACCATCGGCGATGGCATGCGGATCCTGCGTGTCATCATGCATCTGGTGAAGGAAGAACGACCCCTGCAGTTCTTCTCGGCCATCTTCGGCTTGCTGACCTTCGTGTCGCTGGCCCTGGGTGTTCCGGTGATCCTGCAGTTTTTGGCCACCGGCCTGGTCGCCCGGCTGCCCACTGCGGTCCTGGCGGCAAGTCTCATGATCCTGGCGTTCTTGAGTCTGTTCTGCGGACTGGTGCTGGATACGGTCACCCGCGGTCGCCGGGAGTTCAAGCGCCTCATCTACCTGGCCGCTGACCGCCGACCTAAAGGTCGGTCTCTATAAAGGAAGTTCCTTGCCCATCCGGAGTTCCATTCATGGCCTGCTGCTGCGTCTCGGTTGGGACGTGCGACGCGCCGGCTATCCCAGTTCCGAAGAGCGGCTGCTGAAGCGCTTCCTGGCAGTCGCGCGTCCGGATACGGTGCTGGATGTCGGCGCTAATGCCGGGCAGTACGGGCGCTCCTTGCGCATCAGCGGATTCACCGGGCGCATCATCTCGTTCGAGCCCATTCCGGCGGTCCACGCCAAGCTGGTACGCGACGCTGCCAGCGATCCGAACTGGACGGTGGCGCCATGCGGCGCCCTTGGCCGCGCGCGCGGGGAAATGCAGATCAATCTGGCGAACAACTCCTTGAGCAGCAGCCTGCTTCCCATGCATGACATTCACCTCAAGGCCGCGCCGGAGTCGCGTTTCGTGGCCACGGAGACGGTCCGTGTCGAGCGGCTGGACGATATGGTCCAGCCCCTGCTGCCTTGCGGGCGCCTGATGCTGAAAGTCGACACCCAGGGCTACGAGGAGGAGGTTTTCGCGGGAGCCGGGTCGGTCCTGGAGCGCGCCTGCGCCCTGCAGGTCGAACTGTCGCTGGTTCCTTTGTACGCGGGCGCCCCGTCCCTGCGACGCATGCTCGAGGTCTGCGAGACTGCGGGATTCGAACTTCATGGACTGGTTCCCGGATTCCATGATGCCGCCAGTGGCAGATTGCTGCAGATGGACGGACTGTTCCTGAGGAGTCAAGCATCCCCGTGTTAGCCAATACCCCGGTCGTGAAGTCCGCCCCTGCCCGTGCGTTGTTCATCGCCACGGCGGCGATTACCGCCGGCGTCCTGCTGTGGACCCACCAGCTGGCGCTCAGCTTGAATCACGGCAGTGATCTGCATGGGCTGACCCCGATCTTTTTCAATCTGTTCGCCTTCGATGACTACGAGGCGTCCGTGGTTGCAATGGCGATTATCCTGATCACCGTGTTCCTGTCCGGTGCCCTGCCAGTGCGCAGGATACTTGGCTGGTTCGGCGGCCATCCGCTGCTGATCGCCGTGCTTACAGCGCTCATCCTGTCCGCGGGCACCGTGTTCATTTATCTGAACCATCCCCTGGCCATGGACGAGTACGCACAATACTTCCAGAGTCAGGTCTTTGCCGCCGGGAAGCTCGAAGGCACCTTTCCCACCGGCCCGCTGGACTGGCTGGTGCCGCCGGGGTTTCAGAACTTCTTCCTGTCCGTCTCCCCGGTGACGGGTGCAGTGGCTTCCGGATACTGGCCTTCCTTCGCGCTGCTGCTGGCGCCGTTTGCCGCGCTGGGTATTCCGTGGGCTTGCAATCCAGTGATTTCGGCGCTGACCGTGCTGATCGCGCATCGCATCGCGCTCAGGATCTACGCCAACCAGGAGGCCGCCGGCCTCGTGGTGCTGCTGACTGCCGCCTCGCCTGTGATTTTTGCCGATGGAATCTCCTACTACTCCATGGCGGCGCATCTGCTGGCCAATTCGATCTTTGTCCTGCTGCTCCTGGAACCGACCCGCGCGCGCGTACTGCTGGCGGGGCTGGTCGGGTCCGTCGCCCTGACCTTGCACAACCCGGTACCGCACATCCTGTTTGCAGTCCCGTGGATCATCTGGCTCCTGCGGCGGCCCGGCGGCATTGCCCTCGGAGCCTGGCTGGCTGCCGGCTATGCGCCGCTGTGCGCGATCATTGGCCTCGGTTGGTTCTGGTTCACGGGCCACCTGCGGCACGAGGGCGTCATCGCGGCCGCCGTCGCGACGGGGGCAACCACGGGTAGCGTCGGCGGGGCGCTGGACGGCATGTGGCAGACGCTCTCAGTCTTCTCGATGCCCGACGCCACCGTATTCCTGGCGCGCTTCATCGGCATCGCCAAGATCTGGGTGTGGGCGGTGCCCGGTCTGATGATCGTGGCGGCGGCCGGCGCATACCGATACTGGCGCGTTCCGGCAATACGCCTGCTGTCCCTGAGCGCAATCCTGACCCTGCTCGGCTATTTCCTGGTTTCGGCCGATCAGGGCCATGGCTGGGGCTATCGGTACTTCCACTCAGCCTGGATTGCATTGCCGTTGCTCGCCGCGGGTGCCCTGTATCCGATTCCGGGAGCCGCGAGCCGCGGCGCGGGGTTCGACGATGAAGGCGTGCGGGCTTTTGTCGTTGCCTGCGCCGTGCTGACGCTGTTCCTGGGGGTCGGCTTTCGGGCCTTCCAGATGCACAGCTTCATGGCCGCGGACGTGAAGCAGGCCCCGGCCTACACTGGCAAGGAGCGGCGCGTGGTGATGATCAAGACCCAGCATACGTTCTACGCGGGCGACCTGGTACAGAACGATCCGTGGCTGCGAGGCAATGAAATCATCATGATGAGTCACGATGCCGAGTCAGATGCCCAGATGATGCAGCAGTACTTTCCGTCGCTGCACATGGTGTACGCGGACTCTCACGGTACGGTGTGGTCAGCCGCAACCGGCACGCAGCGCTTGGCAAAATGAAAATGCAGGCCCTTCGCCCCCAGCGCCACATTCCTGAGCAGGCTCGATTCAAGATAGGCAGTGTGGTTGGCCAGCTTCACGAGCCGGTTGAGCAATGAACGGCGGGGCTTTACCGCTGCACGCGCGGTCCGATAGACATCGTTCTCCTGGCCCCGCCAGAACGCTTCCATCCTGGGCCCGAGGAGGGGCGCCTTGAAGCTTGCGAAAAAAGCAGCATCCAGTGTCGCCCCGAGCAGATGGTAGCTGTACCCGAGCCGGACGACCTCGAACCGCGAGGTGAATCGGTCCAGCAGCTCGCGCCGGGTATAGGCGTGATGGTGATCCTTGGTGTCGCGATAGATGTTGCGGTCCAGAAATCTGAACAAGGCATGCGGCCCCAGACCCCCTTCTGCCGGTACGAATCCGATGAACGAGCCGCCGGGGCGCAATACCCGATGAATCTCATCCAGGGACTGTTCAAGGTTCGCGACATGCTCGAGTACGTCGCAGGAGATAACCACATCGTAAGCGTCCGTGGCGAAGGGCAACGGCGCATCCGAAGCGACGCGGTGGAACTCAAAATCAACCGGCCTGTGGGGCGCGCGAACATCAACCCCGACCAATCGCGCATGGCGTCTGACTGAGCGGACCAGGTGCAGGTGTTTGCCTTCACCCGCGCCGTAGTCGAGCACGAGCGGCGAGTCGGCAGCCGGAAGTTGCTCAACCAGCCAGCGGGCCTTCAGACCAGGCAAATCGCGGCTTGCCGGATCGGGTGTGAAGTCGCCGTAAACCCAGGTATCCGGATTCGTAGTCACCGGTTATCACCAAACCGCCCCACAAACGTGCAATACATCACGGCCGCTTCTCGCCCGAATCGAACATAATACGCCGTAATACGTCCTAGGAATGTGGTTCCGCAACAGGAGTAACGTGCGCACCACCGAAGAATTCAAGCTAGTGCTCGTCTGGCTCATTGGCTGTTTTGCCGCAGTAATCGTAGGCCTGGCCCCAGTGTCCTCGGCCTTGAGCCATGGCCACTACCTGCCCGTCGGGGCCGATGCGTTCTACCACGCCCGGCGGATCCTCGACACGGTCGCCGACCCTTCCCGGTTCTTCCAATTCGACCACCTGATGCATGTGCCCGAAGGATCACTGGTCACGTGGCCCTGGGCCTACGACTGGACGATGGCCCAGATCGTGCGGCTGGGTCTTGCCCTGCATCTGAGCCGGGAGCCGTTGACCATCCTGGACCACCTGCCGGTGCTGGGCTTTGCGGTGGCGGAAACGCTGATGCTGGCGATCTGTCGGCAGTTGCGCATCAGCGTGTGGGGAACGCTGATCGCGCTTCTGGCAACGGCATTCTTTCCGCTCAACCAGATCCAGTACGCGGTCGGCAACTTCCATCATCACTTTGCCGAACACCTCTTCGTGCTGGCGGCGCTGGCCGCGGGCCTCGCCTGGCTGCGCCGGCCGGACTCGGTGGCTTGCGCCTGTCTGACGGGCGCCGTACTTGGCATCAGCGTTGGGGTACACACCGCTCAATTCATCCTCCAGGTGCCCCTGGTCTGCGCGCTCGCCTGGATGTGGCTGAAGAAGATGCCACTACCGCGGCACATACCGGCGTTCTGCGTGGCGCTCATGGTCATGACGCTCGCAGTCGCCCTGCCGTCGCTCGCGGTGCGCGAAGGCCGCTTCGAGGTCTACACACTGTCGTGGTTCCAGGTCTACTTTGCAGCGTGCACGGCGGTTTTCTGCATGCTGCTGACGCGGATACGACACTCCCCTGTCGGCACCGGCATGCTGTGCGCAGCCGTGGTGATCATGGCACTGCCGGCGCTCGGGGTTGTCATTTTCGCTGAGCGCTTCGTCACCAATGGCATCAATGGCATGGATACGATCGGCGAGGTCCGCTCGCCCTGGTACATCATGCTGCAGCCGGGTGGCTTTTCACGCCTGGTCGCCTATTACTCGGCGCTCATTTATGTATTGCCCGCGACCCTGGTTTACTGTGCATGGCGCCTGTGGCGCGAAACTCAGGTTCACCAGGTGTTCTTCTGGATCGCCTGCGTGCTGGGGCTGGTCCTCGTCACGCAACAGATCCGCATGAACTATTTCGGGTCCTTCGCCCTGTATCTTCCCTGGATACTCGCCGCGGATGAGCTGTCACGCCGTGTGGCGAGGCCCGCGACGGTTCTGGCCGGACTGGGCCTGATCGTGACCCTCTGCTACGCATCGACCCTGGCATTTACATTTTCCGCGCAGCGGCCGTTGGCCAACGACATCTACTACCAGATCTCGCAGACCATCTATCCGGTGCTCGCGAGTGCCTGTCGGCAGGATCCGGGGACGGTGTTGGCCCAGCCCTTCGACGGGCACTACATCCGCTTTCACACCGACTGCTCGGTCATTGCCAATAACTTCCTGGTGACGCCCCAGCATGAACAGAAGTATATGGAGGCCAGCCGTCTGCTGAGCATGTCCGCCACCCAAATGTTTGCAGCCGCGCCCGGCGTGAAATACGTGTTCGTTCAACGCTACAATCTCTCCAAAGTGTTGCCGAACGGAAAAATCGAATTCGTGCCTCGCGGAGATCCGCAGAATCCCGACCTACCCCTCGTACGTGAACTCCTGGCGGCCAGGTCTGATCAGCTGCCGCCCCATTTTCGCCTGCTGAAGGAGCTGTTCTTCCAAGGCATCACGGACGCACCGTACGCAAGACTGTTCGCTCTGGACAGGAACTGACGATGGCGGTGCTGCCTGCGCAGGACGGCGGAGCCGTCGAGCGCGTCAACAGCTGGGGCCTCATCGGCCTCGCCTTGCTGGTGGTGGCGTGCTGGATCCTCATTCATCCCTATCGGGGCGTCACCCACGACGGCACCCTTTATGGCCTGCTGGCGCTCTCGCACCTGCACCCCGGATCCCTGGACCACGACATGTTCGTGCGTTACGGGGTCCAGAACGATTTCACCGTTTTCACGCCACTCTACGCAGGCGTGGTGCGCTACCTGGGGCTCGAGCACGCGGCGGCGGTGCTGACCCTGCTGACGCACGTCGCGTTCTTCGGCTGCGCCTTCCTGCTGGCGCGCCGGTTCGGCTCCGCGCGCACCGCTCTCCTCGGGGTCGGCCTTCTGGTCGTGCTTCCGGCCTACTATGGATGGGGGGAAGTCTTTGCCTATACCGAGTCCTTCCTGACCCCGCGACAGCCCGCGGAAGCCTTCGCACTGGCAGGCCTGATCGCAGCCCTTGCGCACCGCCAGGTTCTGGCCGGCTGCCTGATGCTCTGCGCCCTGCTGCTGCATCCGATCATCGCCGCGGCGGGCATCGTGCTGTGGGCCACGCTGTTCCTGGGCTTCCCGCGACCCCGTCTGGCGCTGACCGTCGTGCTGGGCGCGACGGCCCTGGTGGTGCTGCTGTCAGCGACACTTCCCCGGGGCCCGTTTGCACATTTTGATGCCCGCTGGCTTGGCATCCTGCAGACCCGGCTCAAATATCTCTTTCCAACGCGCTGGCCGGTGGATGACTGGGGAGCGACGCTCGTGCCGCTGTGCGGGTTGTTCGTCGGTGCACTGTGCGCAAAGAGCCGCGGGCTGCGGGAGCTGTGCCTGGGCACACTGCTGACGGTTGCCTTCGGCGTGCTCCTCGCGGTCATCGAGAGCGACTGGCTGCACGTCATCCTCGCCGGCCAGGTCCAGGTATGGCGCTGGCAATGGCTGTCCAGCGTGGTGGCCATTTTGTTCCTGCCCCTGATCGCGGTGGACTGTTCGCGCAGCGAAGGGCTCAGCCGCTGCGCCATCGTGCTGCTCATTGCCGCCTGGGTCGATACCTCCAACCTGTTCGGGATGCTCGCGGCGCTGGGCGCATGCGGCATGGCCATGGCCGCGCGCAAGGTGGACGAGCCGCGCATTGCGCAGATGATCCTCTTCGCCAGCTACCTGCTGCTGGCCGGGAGTCTTGCGATCGCCTTTGTGTCGATCCATGACTCCCTGCATCAGATGCTGAGCGTGCAGGGGGGATCGCGCTACGGCCGCTTCCTGCAGGCCGCGCACGTGCTCTCGTATAACGGCGTGCTGCCCGCACTGCTGCTCGGCCTTGCTTGGTGGTCATCTGAGGTCGGCCCGCCGTGGGCACTGCTGACGGCGACGGTCGGCGCTGCGGCCTGTGCCGCCCTGGCGCCGCACGCGTGGGAACGCTGGACGCAGGTTGCCTACCCGCCGCAGCAGATCGCCGCGTTTGCCCCGTGGCGGGCGGCCGTGCCACCGGGGACCACGGTGCTGTGGCCCGAGGATCCGCCCCTGTACAACTGGTTTGTGCTGGAGCGGCCTGCCTACTGGTCCTTGTACCAGATGGCGGGCATGGTGTTTTCGCGTGACGATGCGATGGTCGGCACCTACCTTGAAGCCAAGGTCAATCCGTTGCTGCCATCGATCCGGTCAGGCCCCGACAGCGTGCCCGAGGAGGACCGAACGCTGCAGTCGCTGCAAGAAATCTGCAATCTGCCCGGAATCGCCTTCGCCGCCAGCTGGAACAATCTGGGTCCCACCCCCTATCCACCCGTGAGTCCCGACGGCCGCCGGCAGCATCAGATGTATCTGTACCATTGTGATCCTGCACACCGCAGGGATGCATCCGGCACGCAATGAGCAGACTGCTTCGGGAACTGATTACCTACGGTGTGGCCTCCACGATTGCGTTGGCGGCCGACATGGGGCTACTGCTTGCGCTCACGCAACGGGCCGGCTGGGACTATCGGCCGGCTTCGGTCATCTCGTTCATCACCGGTGCCACGGTTGCCTACGTCCTGTCCGTCAAATTTGTATTTTCCAGCCACCGGGTCCGCAACCGCACGGCGGAGTTCGGCTATTTCGTCGGGTTGGGGCTGGCCGGGCTGGCCGTCAATTCACTGGTCATATTTTTCGCCGTCGGGACCCTGGGATTGAAGATCGTGATTGCGAAGGCCATGGCCGCTGCGTGCACCTTCGGGACCAATTTCGCGCTGCGCCGCCAGTTTCTCTTCAGAGCGGGAGTCCCGGCCTGATGAGTCGCACTGCCGTGATCGTGGGCGCGGGGCCGGCCGGGCTCACTGCCGCCCTGGAGCTGCTGCGCGGCTCGGATGTCCTGCCGCTGGTGTTCGAGGCCGACGGGCAGGTCGGAGGCATCTCCAAGACGGTCAATTACCGCGGCAACCGCATGGACCTGGGCGGTCACCGCTTTTTCTCGAAGTCCGACTGGGTGATGGACTGGTGGCAGTCGATACTGCCGGTCGCCGGTGGTGAGGCGGGCGGCGCGCCGGTGCGGCTGGCGTACCAGGGTGCGCAGCACGAGTTCTCCGCCGTGCCGCTCGCCGCCGAATCGGATGACGTCATGCTCATCCGGCAGCGGCTGTCACGCATCTTCTATCGACGCCGGTTCTTCGACTACCCGCTCAAACTGAGCTGGGCAACGCTTGCGAATCTGGGCCTGCCCTACACCGCGGCCATCGGCGCGAGCTACGCCGCCGCGCGGGTGAATCCGCGTCGCCCTGAGAAGACGCTCGAGGATTTCCTGGTCAATCGCTTTGGCGACACGCTCTACCGTACTTTCTTCAAGGATTACACCGAGAAGGTCTGGGGGGTGCCGTGCGCGCAGATTTCAGCCGAGTGGGGCGCACAGCGCATCAAGGGACTCTCGATCACCAAGGCGCTGTCCCATGCGCTGCGTAAACCGTTCCAGCGCCTGCAGGGCACCGCGCAGAAAGGCACCGAGACCAGCCTGGTGGAGCGCTTCCTGTATCCGAAGTTCGGGCCGGGCCAGATGTGGGAGCGGGTGGCCGACCTCGTGACGGCGGCGGGCGGCACGGTGCATCTGCGGCAGCGGGTCTGTGGCCTGCAACGCACCGGTGAGCAGATCCGCAGCGTCGATGTGCGCGATGAAGTCAGCGGCGAAGTGCGCCGCGTGCCGTGCGATTTCCTCATTTCGAGCATGCCGGTGAAGGAACTGACCCAACTGCTGCAGCCCGAGGATGCGGAGGTCAATCGGATTGCCGGCGCGCTGCCCTATCGCGACTTCATGACCGCCGGCGTGCTCGTACGGCGCATGCCCATCGGCATGCCGCCGGACAACTGGATCTATGTGCAGGAACCGGATGTGAAGCTCGGGCGGCTGCAGGTGTTCAACAACTGGAGTCCGGCGCTGGTGGCCGATCCCGCCACCGTCTGGCTGGGCCTCGAGTACTTCTGCGCCGAGGGGGATGATCTGTGGTCGATGCGTGACCCCGCATTCCTGGATTTTGCCTGCCGTGAACTGGCGAAGATCGGGTTGATCAATCTCGACGACGTACTCGATGGCACGGTGGTTCGGGTACCGAAAGCCTATCCGGCCTACTTCGGCACTTACAGCGACATGCCGCGGGTCCGCGATTATCTGGACCGGTTCGTCAATCTCTATCCGGTGGGCCGCAACGGCATGCACCGGTACAACAACCAGGACCACTCCATGCTGGCCGCCAAGGCGGCCGTGGACTGCATCCTCACGGGTAGCGGCGACAAGTCCCGCCTGTGGTCCATCAACGTGGAAGACGAATACCACGAGGCCGTCACAGCGCCGCGGCGCACCGGCAGGTAATGTTCGCGAAAGATTGGGCGTCAGGGTACGCCCAACGCTGAATTGCCTTCGGTCTCAGTGCCTTAGGACTGGTGAGCTCCTGGCACTCGACCCGCGCGAACCGCTTTGAGCGTGATCGCGACACATGAATTTGAAAACTTGAGCTGCAGGAGTGTCCCAATGAAGAGCATGCAAGAGGGCTTCACCCTCATCGAACTGATGATCGTCGTCGCGATCATCGGTATTCTCGCCGCCATCGCGATCCCGGCCTACCAGAACTACACCATCCGCGCCCAGGTGACGGAAGGCTTGAATCTGGCCAGCGCCGTTGAAACCGGCGTTGCGGAATACTATGCCAGCACGGGCAATTGGCCCGCGAACATGACTTCAGCCGGCGGGGATGCCACCAACCTGCCCAAGGGCAAGTACGTGACTCAGGTGCAGGTCAGCACCGGCGGCGTCATCACGATTACTTACGGGAATCAGGCGAGTGCCAACCTCACGGGCACCCTGGCGCTGACGCCGGCCACGAGCTTGAACGGCGATGTGTCGTGGATCTGCGGCAATCATGCGACGCCCTCGGGCATTACGGTGTCCACGGCCACGGTACTGCCTGGCGTCGCCCAGAAGTTTCTGCCGCAGGTATGCCGCACCGGCACCTGATCGGCCTGCCATCGTTCCTGAGGAACCCAAGGCCCCTCCCGCGAGGGGCTTTTTGCTTCCGAAACTGACAATTCACGTCAGTTGTTGACCTCATGCCGTAGACCTGAACGGTCAGAAACTGAGTCGGATATGTCAAAACTGTTCTCGGCACGGAAATATACGGCGTCTTTTCAATGTGTTACGAGGTAACAGTGGAATGGCACAGCCTTTGCTTTATCCACTCGACGGCAAAGTTTCGCCGCACCGAACCTAAAATTGATCCAGGAGCGCTTACACATGAAGAGCATGCAGAAGGGTTTTACCCTTATCGAATTGATGATCGTGGTTGCGATCATCGGCATTTTGGCCGCGATCGCGATCCCGGCCTATCAGAACTACACCATCCGCTCACAGGTGACGGAAGGCATGAATCTGGCCAGCGCCGTTGAGACGGGCGTCGCCGAATACTATGCCAACACCGGCAACTGGCCCGTCAACATGACCCAGGCCGGCGGTGATCCGACCAACCTGCCCCAGGGCAAGTACGTCACCTCGGTGAACGTGGGTGCCAGTGGTGTCATCACGATTACCTACGGTAACCAGGCCAGCGCCAACCTGACCGGTACCCTGGCCCTGACGCCGGCCACCAGCTTGAACGGCGATGTGGCCTGGATCTGCGGCAACCATGCCACGCCCTCGGGCGTCACGGTGTCGACCGCCACGGTACTGCCGGGCGTCGCCCAGAAGTACCTGCCGCAGGTCTGCCGCACCGGCACCTGAGTCCCAGCCTGCTGTTCCATCTGGAACCCGAAAAGCCCCTCCCCGCGGAGGGGCTTCTTCTTTTGCGAGACCAGTCACGCAGGCCCGGGCGGCAGATGTGCGAATATCCGTGGAAGATTTGACAATTACCTAGTGGTGCCCGTCCGATACACTAGACCCTTACCCAAAGCTCACCCGGGTTGAATCACGTAAGTCCATGAATGATAACGCCTCCTCCTTAGCTTCCAGCACCCCTCGATCAGCACTCGGCGGATTGCCGCAGCGCCTGGTCCAGGACGGCGTTGTCGAAGAGGCGGCCATGATGGACGCCTTGAATGCCACCAAGGACGGCAGCAGCATCGTCACGCAGCTGGTGAAGCGCGGTGCCGCCAATGCCCGCGACATCGCCATTGCCGCCTCCAGCGAATTCGGCGTGCCCCTGTTCGACCTGGAAGCCATCAATCTCGACCCCGAGATCATTCGGCTGGTCAATGAAAAGCTGCTGGCCAAGCATCGCGTCCTGCCCGTGTTCCGTCGCGGCAAGCGCATCTTCCTGGCAGTGGCTGACCCCACCAACCTGCATGCCATCGACGAGATCAAGTTCCAGACCGGCATGGGTGTGGAGGCCGTAGTCGTCGAGGACGACAAGCTGCAGAAAGCCGTCGACAAGGCCATCGAGCAGGCCGACAACCAGATGCCCGCCTTCAGTGAGGAAGAGGGCATGGACCTCGACTCCCTGGAGGTCACGAGCGGGGATGAAGGTCCGGATGAGAAGGTCACCCGCGATGACGTCGAGGACGCCCCGATCGTCCGCTTCGTCAACAAGCTGATTCTGGATGCCATCCGCCGGGGCGCGTCCGACATTCATTTCGAACCCTACGAGAAGACCTACCGCGTGCGCTTCCGGATGGACGGTGTGCTCAAAGAGATCGCGCAGCCACCGGTGCAGCTCGCCGGCAAGCTCGCGGCGCGCTTGAAGGTCATGTCCCGCCTGGACATCGCCGAGCGGCGCGTCCCACAGGACGGCCGCATCAAGATGCGCCTCTCCAAGAATCGCGCCATCGACTTCCGCGTCAGCTCCTGCCCCACGCTGTTCGGCGAGAAGATCGTGATGCGTATTCTGGATCCCTCCCAGGCCGCGCTCGGCATCGATGCCTTGGGCTACGAGCCGAAGCAGAAGGATCTGTACGTCAAGTATCTGGCGAAGCCCCAGGGCATGATCCTCGTGACCGGCCCCACCGGCAGCGGCAAGACCGTCTCGCTGTACACGGGCCTGCACATCCTCAACCGCGAAGACACCAATATCTCCACGGCCGAGGACCCCTCGGAAATCAATCTGCCGGGCGTCAACCAGGTCAACGTGAACCCGAAGGTTGGCCTCACGTTTGCGGCCGCCATGCGCGCGTTCCTGCGCCAGGACCCGGACGTGATCATGGTCGGCGAAATCCGCGACCTGGAGACGGCGGAAATCGCCATCAAGGCCGCGCAAACCGGACACCTGGTGCTCTCGACCCTGCACACCAACGATGCGCCCCAGACCCTGACGCGCCTGGTCGACATGGGTGTGAAACCGTACGCCATCGCGACCTCGGTCAGCCTGATCATTGCCCAGCGGCTGGCGCGGCGCCTGTGTTCCACCTGCAAGACGCCAATCGATGTGCCGCGTGAGGCGTTGATGAAGGAAGGCTTTCAACCTGCCGATATCGAATCCGGCATGCGCATCTATGCGCCGAAGGGCTGTTCCAACTGCACCGATGGCTACAAGGGCCGGGTGGGCATCTACCAGGTCATGCCGGTCACTGAAACCATCGCGCGCCTGATCCTGGCCGGCGGCAGTGCCGTGGATATTTCCGACCAGTCGGCCAAGGAAGGTTATTGGGATCTGCGCCGCTCGGGCCTGGAAAAGGTCAAGAACGGGATGACCAGTCTGGAAGAGATCAACAGCGTCACCATCGAATGATTGGCAGGAACTAACGCATGGCCCAGGCAGCAACCACCGGGATCGTCAAATCCATCAAGCGGGACACTCCCTTCACGTGGGAAGGTCGCGACAAGAAGGGCAACAAGGTCAAAGGCAAGAGCGTGGCGGCCGATGAGGCCGCCTTGCGTGCCGACCTGCGCCGCCAGGGCATTGCCGCGTCCCGTATCCGCAAGCAATCCTCGGCACTCAAGGCCGGCGGCAGGGTCAAGCCCCAGGACATCGCCGTCTTCATGCGCCAGCTCGCCACCATGCTCGCGGCCGGCATTCCGTTGGTGCAGGGCCTGGAGATCGTCGGCGGCGGTCATGACAAACCGGCGGCACAGCGGCTCATTCTGGGCATCAAGGCCGACATCGAGGCGGGTTCGGCGCTGCATGAGGCGCTGGCCAAATACCCCCTCTACTTCGACAAGCTGACCACCAATCTGGTGGAAGCCGGTGAACACGCCGGTGCGCTCGAGAGCCTGCTGGACAAGATCGCCACCTACAAGGAAAAGACCGAGGCGCTGAAGAGCAAGGTCAAGAAGGCCCTGTTCTACCCCGCGGCCGTGCTGGTCGTGGCCGTGATCGTCACCGTCATCCTGCTGATCTTCGTGATCCCGCAGTTCGAATCACTGTTCAAGGGCTTCGGCGCCGACCTGCCGGCCTTCACGCAGATGGTGATCAACCTCTCGCGGTTCGTGCAGGCCAAGGGCATCTTCATAGCCCTGGTGGTCGGCGGCGCCGTCTGGGCCTTCATGTACTTCAAGAAGCGCTCGCGGCGGATGCAGGAGTTCCTGGATCGCGCGATGCTCAAGTTCCCCATCGTCGGACCCATTCTCAACAAGTCGGCCATCGCCCGCTACGCGCGCACGCTCGCCACCATGTTCTCCGCCGGCGTACCGCTGGTTGAAGCACTGGAATCCGTCGCCGGCGCCTGCGGCAACATCGTCTATGAAAACGCGGTGCTGCGGATGCGCGAGGAAGTCGCGACCGGTCAGCGCCTGCAGCGCGCCATGGAGAACACCGGGCGCTTCCCGAACATGGTCATCCAGATGATCGCCGTCGGCGAGGAATCCGGTTCCCTGGACACCATGGCCGGCAAGGTGGCCAGCTTCTACGAAGCGGAAGTCGATAACGCCGTGGATGCGATGTCGAGTCTGCTCGAACCGCTGATCATGGCCATCCTCGGCGTGCTGGTCGGCGGCCTCGTGATCGCCATGTACCTGCCGATCTTCAAACTCGGTTCGGTGGTGTAAGCACCGCAGTCCCCTCATGGTGCTGCTCGATGCGCTGTCCGCCTCCCCGGCCTTTTTCATCAGCGCCGTGCTGGTGCTGGGCCTGCTGGTGGGCAGCTTCCTGAATGTCGTGATCTACCGGGTCCCGGTGATGCTCGAGCGCGACTGGCGCGCCCAGTGCGCGCAGCTGGCCCAGCCCGCAGGCATTGCCGCCGGGGCACCGGCCGCAGCCCCTCCCTTCAATCTCATCGTGCCGCGCTCGACCTGCCCGAAGTGCCAGGCACCGATCACGGCGCTGCAGAACATTCCCGTCTTAAGCTACCTGGTGCTGCGCGGCCGCTGTGCGAACTGCCGTGCGCGCATCAGCCGGCGCTATCCGCTGATCGAAGCGCTGACCGGACTGCTCTCCGCGCTGGTGGCCTGGAAGTTCGGTTACGGCGCTGCGGCGCTCGCAGCCCTGGTGCTGACCTGGTTCCTCATCGCGCTCACGTTCATCGACGTGGACACGCAGCTGCTGCCGGACTCCCTGACCCTGCCGCTGGTGTGGCTGGGCCTCGCGACCAGCGCCTTCCTCGCCAGCAACTCGCGGATGACCCTGCCTGTGGATCTGCATGACAGTGTCGTGGGCGCCATTGCCGGATACTTGAGCCTGTGGAGCATCTATCACCTCTTCAAACTGCTCACGGGCAAGGAAGGGATGGGCTACGGTGATTTCAAACTGCTCGCCGCCATCGGCGCTTTCCTCGGCTGGCGGATGCTGCTGCCGACGGTACTGGGCGCAGCCGCGGTGGGGGCGGTGGCCGGCATCGTGATCCTCAGCCTCAAGGGCAAGGGGCGCAACGTGCCGATCGCCTTCGGACCGTTCCTGTCCGCCTCCGGCTGGATCATGCTGATGTGGGGCAGGGATCTGCTCGATGGCTATCTGGGCCTGTTCGGTCTGCACTGATGCAGGTCGGACTCACGGGTGGCATCGCCAGCGGCAAGTCCACCGTCAGTGCCCTGTTTGCGGCCCTCGGCGTGCCGGTCATTGATACCGACCAGATCGCCCGCGAGGTGGTGGCCCCCGGGACCCCGCTGCTCGGCCGCGTGATCGCACACTTCGGTGAGGGCCTGCTGACCGCGCGGGGGGAATTGAATCGGCGCGCGCTGCGCGAGCGGGTGTTCGCAGCTCCTGCCGAGCGCGCGAGCCTTGAAGCCCTGATGCACCCGGCAATCATGGCCGAGCTGCAGCGACGCACGGCCGTCGCGGGCGGGGCGTACCAGATACTGGCCATTCCGCTGCTCGTCGAGCACAACCTGCGCGCGAGCGTTGACCGGGTGCTGCTCGTGGACTGCGCGGAGGCGCTGCAGCTGCAACGGGTCCAGGTGCGCGACGGCGTGCCGCTGGCCGAGGCACGACAGATACTGGCCGCGCAGGCCAGCCGGGCGGCGCGCCTCGCGATGGCCGATGATGTGATCGTCAATGACGGGGACCTGGAACCGCTGCGCGACCGGGTCGAAGCCCTGCATGCCCTTTACGGCACTCTGGCGCGCGAGACCCCGCGTCAAGCACAATAGCGGCATGACTGAAACCCAACAGCAGGTGGTGCAGCCGGTGATCGATACCGCTGAGGGGACAATAGTGTACGAGCAGCCGCTGAACGAGCGGATGCGGACCTTCATGCGTCTGGATTTCCTGTACAACCAGGCGTTGTACCAAAGCGAGATCGCAACCTCGGCCAGTGCCCGCGCCGCCATGACCCACCTGCTCGACATTCTGGCGATCACGACGCGCAGCGACATGCGTTCGGATGCGCTGAAGGAGCTCGAGCGCCACCTCGCGCATTTGAACGACTTCCAGTCGCGGCCGGGGGTGGATACGGCACGCCTGAAGACCATCATCGCCAACCTTGGCCGCTTGCGCGGGGACCTGCTCAATGCCGGCTCCGCCTTCCTGCAGCCCATCCGCGACTCGGAGTTCCTCAATTCCATCAAGCTGCGCAGCGCCATCCCAGGGGGCACTTGCGAGTTCGACCTGCCGGAATATTTCTGCTGGTTGAACCAGCCCCCCGAGGAGCGGATGCGCGCGTTCGGACAGTGGCTGGGGCTGCTGCGGCCGCTGTGCGATGCCATCGCCGAGCTGCTGTGGTTGACGCGCCAGGCCGGCCGTACGCGTCAGGAGCTCGCCAAGGGCGGCGTCTTCATGATCGGCTTTGACCGGGACGCGCCGGCGCAGCTGCTGCGCATCGCGGTGCCCGTGGAGCTGAACCTGTTCCCGGAAATCAGCGGTGGCGGGCAGCATCGCTGCAACGTCCGGTTCCTGAAGTGGCATGGCCTCAACGCCCGTCCGGCGCAGATCGAAGAGGACGTGCCGTTCACCCTGACCATCTGCGCCTGAGCGCAAGGCTCGCTTTCGGGCGCTCATGCCAGCCACAGTGAAGTGCCCGACCTGCGGGCGCAGCATCGAATGGTCGGATCAGTCGCCGTTCCGGCCGTTCTGCAGTGAGCGCTGCCGGGTCATCGATCTGGGGGCCTGGCTGAGCGAGAAACACGCCATACCCGGCGACGAGGCCGAGCTGGCACCCGATGCGTCGGAGGACCCGGCGGATTGAAGTTTCGGATCAGGGAAACTTGATCTTACCGCCGCCGGGCGGACCGCCCGCCATCGCGCCGGCGTCCGGAACCACGATGCGCGAGGAGGCCTCGCGCCGCATTTCCCGGGCTTCTTCGATGGCCTCGTCCAGCGCCAGTTTCACGGCCTCCGGGAAGCGGCTCAACGCCTCCTCCAGGGTCGCAGCCTCGATATCAAAACCCAGCGGCAGCACGCCGCCGGGAGTCAGCAGCTGGGTTTGCCCGGAGAACAGCACGGTGCGCGCCTCGTCCACCGAGCCATCCACCTTGACCGGGGTCATGCGCCGCAGCGTTCCGGCGCGCCGGTCCGTGAAGATTTCCTCGCGGTACAGATTGGTGGCGTCGAGTTTGATTTCCGGGAGTTCGGGTTGCTGGGCCATGTGCAGTTCTCTGAGTGTCGATACGGTGTAGCGATCATTGTACCAGCCGTTGCAGGGCTTCGATGAAGGGCCGGTCCGCCTCGAGGAGATCCTGGCGCTCGAGGTCCGCGGCCGGCACCCAGCGCAGCTGCTGGCCGTCGAGCCCCTGCGGCTCGCCTGCAAATCGGCGCACGATCCAGAAGGACAGCTCGACCGTCCGGTCCGGATAGGCATGCGTGAGGCGCAGGCAGAACTGCGGCTCGCGGATCCGCACCCCCAGCTCCTCGTACAGCTCGCGGCTCAACGCCTGGGCCTCAGTCTCCGCCGCGCCGACCTTGCCACCGGGGAATTCCCAGCGGCCGGCCATGTGCTTGGTGTCGGGCCGCTGCGCGATCAGGATCCGGCCCTGCGAATCGCACAGCGCGGCGGCCACCACCAGCATGGCGGTCACGGCTACTCGCCGCCGGACAGTACGCCGTGACAGTGCTTGAATTTTTTACCCGAACCGCAGGGACAGGGTTCATTGCGGCCGACCTTGCGGTCCTGGCGCACGAAGGTCGCCGGGGTATCCATCGCGGCACCCGCAAAGCCCGGCGCCATCCCCAGTGGCAGCGCCACTCCCGGCGGGGCCTGCGGGTCACCCGGCGACGGCGCCGACGGTTCGGGGGCCAGCAGCGCGGATTGCGCCTCCAGGTGCTGGGTCTGCAGGGCCTGCATCAGGCGCACGCGCCGCTCTTCCTCCTCGCGGTCCGCCTCCTCCTGGGTGCGGATCTCGATCTTCGACACCAGTGACACGGTGTCGAACTTCACGCGGTCCAGCATCGCGGCGAACAGCTCGAAGGCCTCGCGCTTGTATTCGAAGCGGTAGTCCTTCTGGGCATAGCCGCGCAGGTGGATGCCCTGCCGCAGGTAATCCATCGCGGACAGATGATCGCGCCAGTGCTGATCCAGCGTCCGCAGCATCACGTCCTTTTCCACGTGGCGCATGATCGGGGCGCCGGTGCGCGCGACCTTGGCCTCGTAGGCCGTCCCCACCGCCTCGATGAGCCGCTGCCGCAGCGCCGGCTCTTCGAGTTCCGGCTCGGCGCTGAGCCAGGACGCCGGGTTCACGTTCGCGGCGAAATCCCGCGCCAGCGCCTCACCAAGACCCTTCAGGTCCCATTCCTGCGGCGCCGCGGTCTTGGGCATGAACTGATCGATGAGCGTGCCGACGGCTTCCTCGCGGATGCCGGTAATCGCCGCGGACAGGTCCTCGGTACCCATGATCTCGGTGCGCTGCTGGTAGACCACCTTGCGCTGGTCATTGGCCACGTCATCGAACAGCAGCAGCTGTTTTCGGATGTCGAAGTTGTGCGACTCGACCTTGCGCTGCGCCTTCTCGATCTGGCGGGTGAGCATGCCGCTCTCGATGACCTCGCCTTCCTTCATGCCGGCCATCTGCAGCAGGCGCTTGGTGCGCATCGGATCACCGAAGATGCGCATCAGGTTATCTTCCATGGAGAGGAAGAAGCGGCTGGAACCCGGATCGCCCTGGCGACCGGAGCGGCCGCGCAGCTGGTTGTCGATGCGCCGCGACTCGTGGCGTTCGGTGCCGACGATATGCAAACCGCCCGCCGCGACTGCCGCATCGTGACGCTGCTGCCACTCGGCCCGCAGCCGCGACACCGTCGCCGGATCCGTTTCCGGCGGCAGCGCCGCAAGTTCCGCCTCGAGGTTGCCGCCGAGCTTGATGTCGGTGCCGCGGCCGGCCATGTTCGTGGCGATGGTCACGGCGCCCGGAACGCCGGCCTGCTCGACGATATGCGCCTCGCGCTCATGCTGCTTGGCGTTCAGCACCTGGTGCGGAATCCCGGCCTTCTGCAGCAGTCCGGCCAGGAACTCGGAAGTTTCGATCGACGTGGTGCCCACCAGCGCCGGCTGGCCGCGCTTCACGCACTCCTGGATGTCCTCGATGATGGCCTCGAACTTGTCCTTCTGCGTCAGGTACACGAAGTCGGGCATGTCCTTGCGGATCATTGGCTTGTGGGTCGGGATGACCGCCACTTCCAGGCCGTAGATCTGCAGGAACTCCGGCGCCTCGGTATCGGCCGTGCCGGTCATGCCTGCGAGCTTGCGGTACAGGCGGAAGTAGTTCTGGAATGTGATCGAGGCAACCGTCTGGTTCTCCTCGCGCACGCGAACCCCTTCCTTGGCTTCGACCGCCTGGTGCAGACCGTCGGACCAGCGGCGGCCCTGCATGGTGCGGCCGGTGAACTCATCGACGATGATCACCTCGCCGCCGCGCACGATGTATTCCACGTCACGCTTGTACAGCGCGTGCGCGCGCAGTGCGGCGTTCAGGTGATGCATCAGGCGGATGTTGGTCGGGTCGTAAAGGCTCTCACCTTCGCGCAGCAGTCCGGCCTGGGACATCAGCTCCTCGACGCGCGCGTGACCGTCCTCGGTGATGTGAACCTGCTTCTGCTTTTCATCGACGGAGAAATCCCCGGGCCCCTCCTCCTCAAGCTGACGCGTGAGTTTCGGTACCAGTTGATTTATGGCCAGGTACAACTCCGTGCTTTCATCGGCAGGACCGGAAATGATCAGCGGCGTGCGCGCCTCGTCGATGAGGATCGAGTCGACCTCGTCCACCACCGCGTAGATGAGGCCGCGCTGCACCCGGTCCTCGAGGCGGAAGGCCAGGTTGTCACGCAGGTAATCGAAACCGAATTCGTTGTTGGTGCCGTAGGTGATGTCGCAGGCATAGGCCGCGCGCTTCTCTTCCGGATCCTGCGAGTTCCTGATCACACCGACGGTGAGGCCGAGGAAGGAGTAGACCGGGCGCATCCAGTCGGCGTCGCGGGATGCGAGGTATTCGTTGACGGTGACGATATGCACGCCCTCGCCGGGCAGTGCATTCAGATACGCCGGCAGCGTCGCCATGAGGGTCTTGCCCTCGCCGGTGCGCATTTCGGAAATCTTGCCCTGGTGCAGGGTGATGCCGCCGAGCAGCTGCACATCGAAGTGCCGCATCGCAAGCGACCGCCGCGCCGCCTCGCGCACCGCCGCGAACGCCTCGGGCAGTAGGTCATCCAGCGGCGTGCCCTGCTTCAGACGCTCACGGAATTCAGGGGTCTTTGCCGCAAGTTGCGCATCGCTCAGGGCCTGGGTCGCACTCTCGAATCCGTTGGCTTCCTGGACCAGGTGCTGGTAGGTGCGCAGCAGCCGGTCGTTACGGCTGCCGAAGACACGTGTGAGCAGATTGAGCACTTAGGGCATCCTGATCAAAATTTTTGAGCTGCACCAGATACTTACGATCTGCCTCGGCGCAGCGAAGCGGCGTATTGTACGCAATAGCGGGGTCTCTTGGGGCGCCCTGCTCGGGGCGCAAGGGGTTGCGACGCTTTTTTAGGACCGAGCGCGGGGCCGGCCTAGCGCTTGACGAAAATCAGGGGGTCGATCTGCTGGCCGTTGTGCAGCACTTCGAAATGCACGTGGGGGCCCGTGGAATGGCCGGTCGAGCCCATCAGGGCGATCTTTTCGCCGCGGGTCACCATCTGCCCCACCGCCACCACCGCGCTGGCGTTGTGGGCATAGCGCGTCACGTAGCCGTTGCCGTGGTTGATCTCGACCAGCGTGCCATAGCCGCTGCGCTCCCCGGCCCAGGTCACCACGCCCGCCGCCACGGCCATGACCGGCTCGCCGGCCGTCCCGCCGAAATCCAGGCCCTTGTGAAAGCCATCTTCGCCGGTGAAGGGATCACTGCGCTCGCCGAA
>Ga0302317_10000092_pt1 | contig 86348 bp, 81 predicted proteins | sample III_Palsa_N3_3_FD_200450 | JGI IMG/M metagenome (GOLD analysis project Ga0302317, IMG submission 200450) | Peat permafrost microbial communities from Stordalen Mire near Abisko, Sweden - III_Palsa_N3_3 | ecosystem: Environmental > Terrestrial > Soil > Palsa > Peat permafrost | place: Sweden...
CGACCTCGATGGCACCAGCGGCCGGCGCACGCTCATGTGCGCCTGCACCTCGCTCCCCGGGGAGGATGCCGGCGTCGGCTTCGTCATCGTGTTCGATGACATCACGGCGCTGCTGCAGGCACAGCGCGACGCGGCCTGGGGCGAGGTCGCCCGGCGCCTCGCGCACGAGATCAAGAACCCGCTCACGCCCATCCAGCTGTCCGCCGAGCGCATGCGCCGGCGCCTGTCGGCCGGCATGAGCGAGCAGAACGCCGAGATCCTCGAGCGCGGCACGCGCACGATCGTGCAGCAGGTGGAGACCATGCAGGCCATGGTCAACGCCTTCTCCGAGTATGCGCGGGCCCCGGAGATGCACATCACGCGCTTCAGCCTGAACCAGCTGGTCGCCGAAGTCGCCGACCTGTACCGCTCGCAGGACCCGCGCACCCAGATCCGCCTGCAGCTGGATGAGGCTATCGAGGCCATCGAGGCCGATCGGGGCCGCGTGCGGCAGATCCTCAACAACCTCGTGACCAACGCGCTGGAAGCGCTTGACGGGGTTGGCTCCCCGCGGCTGGAGATCACGACACAGCTCGAGCACGGCGGGGATGCCGAGTACGCCGCAGTGAGCGTGTGTGACAATGGACCGGGCTTCCAGCGGGAACTGCTGGGACGGGTGTTTGATCCGTACGTCACCAGCAAGCCGAAGGGCACTGGACTGGGGCTCGCAATCGTGAAGAAGATCATCGAAGAACACGGCGGTCGGATCGATGCCGACAACCGACCCGAAGGCGGAGCACGCGTGCGCGTCGTGCTGCCGGTGAAGGACAGCACCCGGTCAGCGACCGGGGGTGCGCGCGAACGCCGGGAGCAGCTGCGGAGGGAACGGGCATGACGGGTCCACACATATTGGTGGTTGACGACGAAGCCGACATTCGCGGCCTCCTCAAGGAAATCCTCTCCGAGGAAGGCTACGAGGTGGACGTCGCGGCCAACGCCGCCCAGGCGCGCGCCTCGCGCGCGCGCCAGGTGCCGGATCTGGTGCTGCTCGACATCTGGATGCCCGACGTCGATGGCATCACGCTGCTGCGCGAATGGTCCGCGGGCGTCACTGACGGCTGCCCGGTGGTCATGATGTCGGGTCATTCAACCGTCGAGACCGCGGTGGAGGCCACGCGCCTCGGCGCCTTCGATTTCGTCGAGAAGCCGCTGTCGCTTGCCAAGCTGCTGCGCACGGTGGAGCGGGCCCTCGATGCCGGGCGCCGCCACCGCCAGTCGGGCAAGCTCCTCGGCGCTCCGCTGTCGGTACCGGCCGGCAAGAGTCGCGTCATGCAGCAGCTGCGCGCGGAGCTGCAGCAGATCGCCGCCAATCCCTCCCCGGTACTGCTCATCGGGGAGCCGGGCTCGGGCCGCGAGGCCTTCGCGCGCTACCTGCACGAGCACGGTTCGCGCGCCACCGCGCCGTTCGTGGCACTGGTGGCGAGCAGCCTGCGCGATGCGGACGCCGAGGCGCGCCTCTTCGGCCGCGAGGAGCCCGACGGCACCCGGGTGCCGGGCGTGCTGGAGGAGGCGGCCAACGGCACGCTCTTCATCCACGAGCTCGACGACCTGCCCCCGAGCGCGCAGCGTCTGTTGGTCGGCGTGTTCGAGTCGGGCCAGTTCATTCGCTTGGGGGGGCGCGAGCCGGTGGCCTTCCGTGCGCGCCTGCTGGCTTCCGCGCAGCCGGGGATCGAGCAGCGCGCCGGCAGCGAGGCGTTGCGGCGCGATCTGGTCGCGCACCTGAATGTACTCATCGTGCGCGTGCCGCCACTGCGCGACTACGCCGAGGACGTGCCGGACCTGTTGCGCCACCAGGTGGACCGCATGGTCGACGCCGAAGGCCTGCCATTCAGGCGCTTCAGCGTCGCCGCCCAGAACCGCCTGCGCAATTACCCCTGGCCCGACAACGTGCGCGAGCTGCGCCACCTGGTGCACCGCCTGCTGATTCACGGCGGTACCGAGGAGATTCGCCTGGAGGAAATCGAGCGCGAGCTGGCGGTGCAGACTCCGCCCGATGAGCCGCTGGTGAAGCAGGACCTGCTGGCGCTGCCGCTGCGCGAGGCGCGCGAGCAGTTCGAGCGCGCCTACCTGCAGCAGCAGCTGCTCCTGTGCAGCGGCAAGGTGGGACAGCTCGCCAAGCGCGTCGGCATGGAGCGCACGCACCTGTACCGCAAGCTGCGCTCCCTTGGGGTCGACTTCCGCAACGTCAGCGACGACTGAGTCTCGAGGCGCCGCCTGACTCATGGCAGTCAGCCGCGACTACCTCGACTACGTGCTCGAGCAGCTGGCGGCCTTGAGCCGGGTGCGCGCGCGCCGCATGTTCGGCGGCGTGGGCCTCTACAGCGACGACATCTTCTTCGCGATCATCACCGATGACACCGTCTACCTGCGCGTTGATGAGTCGAGCCGTGCGGATTTCGTCGCCCGTGGCATGGGTGCGTTTCGTCCCTATGCGGATCGCCCGGAAGTCAGCATGACCTACTTCGAGGTGCCGGCGGACGTGCTGGAGGACGCCGGCACATTCGTTGAGTGGAGTGGCCGTGCGGTGGCGGCAGCCCTGGCCGTGGTGAAAAAGCGCGCACCCACGAGACGACGCCGTGCCGCAACCGCGCGGGCGCGCCGGCGCAAGCCAGCTGCGCGCCGCTAGCTGCCATTGGCGCGCGTCCTGTCCGGGAGCACGGCCGCATCCGGTGGAGCGGCATCCGGCGCGGCCGAGTCGCTGGCCGCCGCCTGCAGCTGCGCTAGGCATCGCGCCGCAGCTGCCGGAGTTTCGGTAGCAATTCTTGAGCGCGGCGCTGCTAGTCGCCGACGCGGATCACGAGTGCATCGACCTCGGCGGCCTGCAGCTGCTTGCGTACCTTGTTGAGTTCATCGAGGTTGTTGATCGGTCCGATGCGCACGCGATGCCAGACGTCGGTGTCCACGGCGACGCGCTGCACCTTGGCATCGACCCCTTGCAGCGCGAGCTGCGCGCGCACGCGGTTGGCATCGGCCTCGTTGCGGTACGAGCCCGCCTGCAGCACGTAGACGCCGGGGCGCTCGATCTTGGCGGCCGCCGGCAGGTCGCGCTTCACGTCCTTGTCCTTCTCCGGCACCACCACCTCGAAGTTCGGCAGCATCTCGTAGAAGTCATACTTTTCAGAAGTCTTCCCCGAGCCCGGCCCGGTCACGTCGGTATCGGCACGCGCCGCGCGGTGCGGCTCCGGATGCGGGGTGTCCGCGCCCTCGGCGGGCTTGTGGGCGCGGTTGTTGAAGTAGGCGAAGGCGACGCCTGCGATCACAAGGCCGCAGGCGAGGCCGTAGGCGAACTCGCGCACGCCGCGCACCGGCAGGCCGCGGCGCTGACTGCTCTTGTAGTCACGGGTCGTCAGCCGGGCCATGGCATCCCCACTGGCGCCCGCCGCGTGCACCTCACATGCTCTCCGGCGCCGAGACGCCGAGCAGCGTCAGGCCGTTGCGCAGCACCTGCTGCACGCCGAGTACCAGTGCCAGGCGGGCGTTGCGCGTGGCTTCGTCCTCGACGATGAAGGCCTCGGCGTTGTAGTACGTGTGGAACACGTTGGCGAGCTCGCGCAGGTAGTGCACCAGGGTGTGCGGGGCGCGGTTTTCGGCCGCCTGCTCGAGGAACTCCGGATAGCGCGTGAGGGAGCTCAGCACCGCCTGTTCCTGGGGACTGCTGAGGAGCGCACTGGCCGCAAGACCCGCTTCGAGGTCGAACTTGAGGCCGCGCGCCGCGAGCTGCTTCATGACACTGGCGACGCGCGCGTGCGCATACTGGATGTAGTAGACGGGGTTCTCGTTGGTGCGCGACTTGGCAAGCTCGAGGTCGAAGTCGAGCGGCTGGTCATGGCTGCGCATCAGGTAGAAGAAGCGGCAGGCGTCATTCCCCACCTCGTTGCGCAGCTGGCGCAGGGTGACGAACTGCGCCTCGCGCTTGCCCATCGGGATCTTCTCGCTGCCGCGGAACAGGCTCACGAACTGGATGAGCGTCGCCTCGAGCGCATCGTGCGGCTGCCCCATGGCGATGAGGCCGGCGCGCACGCGCGCCACGTAGCCGTGGTGATCGGCGCCGAGTACGTCGATGAGGCGCCGGAAGCCGCGCTCGCATTTGGCGAGGTGATAGGCGATGTCGGAGGCGAAGTAGGTCTTCTGCCCGTTCTCGCGCACCACCACGCGGTCCTTCTCGTCCCCGAACTCGGTGGCCCGGAACCACAGCGCGCCGTCCTTGCGCTCGAGGCGCCCCTGGGCGTCCAGCACGCTGAGCGCGTGGTCGATCGCGCCGCTGTCGGCGACCGCGCGCTCGGAGGTCCAGTGATCGAAGCGCACGCCGAATTCGCCCAGGTCCTCGCGGATGTCGGCGAGCATCGCGGTCAGCGACAGATTGAGCACGTGCCGGAAGCCGTCCGCGCCGATGAGCTCGCGCGCCCGGGCGATGAGCGCATCGATGTAGGCCTCCTTGTCGCCCGCCGGCGCATCCGCGGGCAAGCCCTCGAGCACCGCGGCCGCGGTGCGGCGCAGGCCCTCGCCCGCGTCCGCCCGCAGCCTGAGCGCCAGCGGACGCACGTACTCGCCGCGATAGCCGTTCTCCGGGAACGGCAGCAGCTCCCCGCACGCCTCGAGGTAGCGCACCCAGGTGCTCACCGCGAGGATGTCCATCTGGCGCCCGGCGTCGTTGATGTAGTACTCGCGCTCGACCGCGTAGCCGACCGCGGTGAGGATATTGGCGAGCGTCGCGCCGTAGGCGGCCTGGCGGCCGTGGCCGACGTGCAAGGGACCGGTGGGATTGGCGGACACGAACTCCACGAGCACGCGCTCAGCGGCGCCGCGCGCGCTTTCGCCGTAGGCGCCGGCGCGCTCGTGGACCGTCGCAAGCTCGCGCGCGTAGGCGGCGGGCGCCATGTGGAAGTTGATGAAGCCGGCGCCGGCAACCTCCGCGCGCGCCACCAGCGCGCTCGGGGGCAGTGCGGCCGCGATCGCGCCGGCGAGCTCGCGCGGGTTGCGGCGCGCGCTCTTGGCCAGGCGCAGCGCTATGTTGGTCGCGAACTCGCCGTGCTGCGCCTCGCGCGTGCGCTCGACCGTCACCGCAGACTCCTCGGGCATCTGCGGCAGCAGGTCGCCTACGAGTTTCTGCAGGGCGGCGCGCAGCAGCTGCTCGAGTTCGGACTTCAAGGGGTGGCGGCTTTGGGCTAAGAATCGGAGCGCGCGAGTTTACCCGAAGCGATCTGTCATTGGCCGTCTTTGACCGCCGCCAACCCCTAGAATGAGGAGGCCCATGCAGCGTCGCAAGTTCCTCCAGCACACCGGCGCCTTACTGCTCGTGGCGCCGCGGCTCGCCCCGGCCGCGCCGGCCGAAATCCCCAGGGAAGTCGCGGGCATAAGTGTGCCGCAGACAGCGCGCGCGCGCGCCGCCTGCGCCTACGCCCGCGCGAGCTGCCCGCCCTTTCTCTTCAATCACTGCATGCGCACCTACCTGTTCGGGGCGCTGACGCTCACGCGGCAGGCCCGTAGGTTCGCCGCCGAGGACGCCTTCATCGCGAGCGCCCTGCATGACCTTGGGTTGCTGCCGCCGTTTGAGTCCCCGCAAGGGTCCTTCGAGACTGACGGCGCCAACGCTGCGGAAGCCTGGGCGCTGGCGCACGGCGCCAGTACCAGCGCCGCCGACCGCATCTGGCATGCCGTGCAGCTGCACGATGGTGCCTGGGCCCTCACGCGCCGCCAGGGGGCGGAGGCGAGGCTGGTCGCCTTGGGCGCCGGCACCGATGTTGACGGGCCGCAGCCCGGAGAGCTCACGGATGCTCAGATCGCGGACGTCCTCCAGGCCTTCCCGCGTCTCGAGTTCAAACGCCAGTTCACGACGCTCCTGATCGCGCACTGCCAGCGCAAGCCCGACTCGCAGCACGCCACCTGGCTCGAGGGGTTGTGCAGCGCCCACGCCCACGCGACGCGGCCCCCGCAGGCGGTGGAGCAGGCCATCATGGCGGCGCCCTTCAGCGAGTAGCGCGTCCGCTTCAGAACAGCTCGAGCGGATCCACGTCGAGCGACCAGCGCACCGCGCGCGCACTTTTCAGCTGTTCCACTTGCGGCAGCCACGCCGCAAGGAACGCATGCAGGTGGCCGCGATCAGCGCTCTCGATGAGCAGCTGCGCGTGGTAGCGGCCGGCACGCTTGGCCATCGCCGCCGGCACCGGCCCGAGCAGGCGCAGGCCTTTGCGCGCGCCGCCGGCAAGGCGGCGCGCCTCGCTCAGGAATGCGAGGGCCGCGTCCGCTGTCTTGGCGGAGTCGCGCAATGCCGCGAGGCGCGAGAAGGGTGGCCAGGCCGCCTGCGCGCGCTCCTCGAGCGCCGTGGCGGCGAAGCCGTCATAGCCCTGCGCGAGCAGGCTCTGCAGCAGCGGATGCTCGGGAAACTCGGTCTGGATCAGCACCTCCCCGGGCCGCGTCCCGCGTCCCGCCCGCCCGGCAACCTGGATGATGGTCTGCGCGAGGCGCTCGGGGGCGCGAAAGTCGGTGCTGAACAGGCCCTGGTCGGCGTTCAGCACCACCACCAGGGTGACGTTCGGGAAGTCGTGGCCCTTGGTGACCATCTGGGTGCCCACGAGGATGCGGGCACTTCCGGAGGCCACGCGCTCAACGACCGCCTCCATGTCGCCGCGGTGGCGCACCACGTCGCGGTCGAGGCGGGCGATCTCGACGCCGGGGAAGATGCCCGCGAGCGCCTCTTCCACCCGCTCGGTGCCCTGACCGACCGACTTCACCGCGAACCCGCATACCGGGCAGCGCGGCGGCAGCGGCTGATCGGCGCCGCAGTGATGGCAGCGCAGGCGCCCCGAGGCCTGGTGCACCGTCAGACGTGCGTCGCACTCGCTGCAGGGGGCGATCCAGCCGCAGCCGGTGCACAGAAGCGTCGGGGCATAGCCGCGTCGATTGAGGAACACCAGCGCCTGGCCGTCCTCCTTCAGGTGGCGCTCGAGGGCGAGCACGGCAGGTGTTGCGATACCTGACTTGACGGGGCTCGTGCGCAGATCGACGAGTACCAGGCGGGGCGGCCGCGCCTGCGCGGTGCGGCGCTCGAGCCGCAGGCGCGTGTAGCGCCCGGCGATGACGTTCTGCAGCGTCTCGAGCGAGGGGGTGGCGGAGCCGAGCACCACCGGGACGGCGGCGTGCCGGGCGCGCACCACGGCCACGTCGCGGGCGGAGTAGCGCAGCGCGCCCTCGTGCTGCTTGAACGAGGCATCGTGCTCCTCGTCGACGACGATCAGGCCCAGGTCCGGCACCGGGGCGAATACCGCCGAGCGCGTGCCGAGCACCACACGCGCGCGGCCGCTGAAGGCCTCGCGCCAGGCGCGCAGGCGCTCCTGGTCGGTGAGCGCCGAATGCAGCACCGCGAGTGGCGTGTCGAAGCGCGCGCGGAACTGTCCCACGAGCTGTGGCGTGAGCCCGATCTCAGGCACCAGCACCAGGGCGCGCCGGCCGCGGCCCAGCACCTGCTCGATGAGGCGCAGATAGACTTCGGTCTTGCCGCTGCCGGTGATGCCGTGCAGCACGAAGGCACCGTAGCCCCCGAGTGCCGCGCCGATGGTGGCTACGGACTGCGTCTGCTCGGCGTTGAGCTCCGGGGCCCCCGCCCGCACGCTCGCCGCGGACGGCTCGGTGCTTACGGCGGTCTCGGTGCTGGCGAGCCAGCCGCGCGCGAGCAGCGCCCGGGCGGCATCACGCCAGCCTAAGGAATGCCCATCGAGGGACTCGGCCGTAGCACCGCCCGCGCGCACCAGAAGATCCAGCAGTGCCCGTTGCCGCGGCGCCCGGCGCGGCTCTCCGAGCGCATGGCTTGCGGCGCCTGATGCGCTCACCACCCAGTGCTCCTCCAGCGCCCGTGCCGGGGCGCCCAGGCGCAGGGCTTTAGGTAAGGCCCCGGCCACCACCTCCCCGATGGGGTGGTGGTAGTAATCGGCCGCCCAGGTCAGCAGATCCAGTGCCGACTGATCAAGCACCGGCTCGGCGTCGAGGACCTCCAGCACCGGCTTCAGGCGTCCGGGGGCGATTTGCGAGCTGGCTGCCTTTGCCATAACCACCCCGATCAGGCGCTGGCGGCCGAAGGGCACGCGCACGCGCATGCCCGCGGCGAGGCCGGCGGGGGCTACGAGGGCGGGCGGCGGCAGGTAGTCGAACAGGCGCCGCAGAGGGGTATCGAGCGCCACCCGCAGCACTTGAGACTCAGAGCTCACGTTCAAGGTAAATCAGTTACTTAAGGGATGGAGAGCCCGTCAACCAGGTCGGGCGCGCGCGCGTTATACGGGGCATGTCTGAGTTTGCTACGCTCGCGTCGCCTTATAGCATGCCGCCCGCAGTACACGGCGACGTCGACTTGACTGATTCTTCTGCCCAGAGCCGTTCCCGAGCGCTGAACCAGTTCCTGGCCAGCGTCGAGCTGCGGGCTTTCAAGATTGCCCAGGCGGGGCTGCGGCACGAGGATGATGCCCTCGACGCCGTACAGGACGCGATGCTGCAGCTCTCCCGTGCCTATGCCGACCGCCCGGCGGAGGAATGGAAGCCGCTCTTCTACCGTATTCTCGAGAACCGGATCCGCGACATGCAGCGCCGCCGCACGGTGCGCGGGCGCGTGATCGCCTGGCTCCCGCACCGCGGCGAGGACGAGGAGGACGAACCGGACCCGATCGCGCAGGCGCCGAGCCTCGAGCCGCAGCCGGTGAAGCGTCTGGAGCTGGATGAGGCCATGGGGGCCCTGGAAAAAGCCCTCGGCGGGTTGCCGCGGCGGCAGCAGCAGGCGTTCCTGCTGCGTACCCTCGAGGGCATGGACGTGGCCGAGACGGCAACGGCGATGGGCTGCTCGCAGGGCAGCGTCAAGACACATTATTTCCGCGCAGTGCAGGCACTGCGCGCGCAGCTTGGAGAGTTTTACTTATGAGCCCGGTCGAGGAATCAGTCACGGATTTCGAGCGCAACGCGCGCACGGTGCTTCAGGAGAGCGTGCTGCGCATCGATGCGCGCACGCGTTCGCGCCTGAACCAGGCGCGGCATGCGGCGCTCGAGGCCGCCCTGGCGCCGCGCAGCAGCTGGTGGCGCAGCTTCACCCTGATGCCTGCTGCCGGTGCCGCCGCGGCGGCACTCTTGGTGGCCGTGACGCTCTGGCATCGGGAGCCTGCGGGCGAGCTGCCGGTGCTCGCGGCGCAGGCGGCCTCGGTCGAGGACATGGATCTGCTTACCGACAGCGAGGGTCTGGATCTGATGGAGGGTGGGGACGGCTCGTTTTACGAGTGGGCCGCGGCCCAGGCTGAAAATGGCGCGAGCGACGGCTGATGCCCAGAACATTCGCGGCCTCAACGGTGCTCGTCCTGTACGTGCTGCTGAGTTCCGCAGCGCCCGCGGACGATACGCCGCGCAAGGCCGAGGATCCGGATCCGAGCTTCCTGGAATTCCTCGGGAGCGTGGACGGGCTGTCCGATGCCAATCCCGACTATCTGGCGCAGGCGAACGTTCCGCGTCCGGCCTCGCCGCCCAAGCCCGCACCGCCACCCCCGCCACCACCGCCACCGAGCGGGGTGAAAAACAATGAATAACACGCGACGCGCACTGATCCTCGCGGCGCTGCTGCTGGCCGCCGCGCCTCTGCTGGCGCAGGAGCCGTCAGCGCCGCCTGCGGCCCCGGGTGCTCCGGTCAGCTGGGAGAGCCTGTCGCCGCAGCAGCAGAAGCTCCTCGGCAGTCGCTTCGGTGGCCAGTGGAATACGCTGCCCCCGGAGCGCCAGCAGGCGCTCGCGCGCGGCTCCCAGCGCTGGCTTGGCATGACGCCGGACCAGAAGACCCAGGCACGCGACCGCTTCGCGCACTGGAACTCGCTCCCGCCCGAGCAGCGGCAGGCGCTGCGGCAGCGCTGGCAGCAGTTCCAGGCATTGCCGCCCCAGCAGCGTGCATTCGTGCGCCAGAACTTCCATCGCTTCCAGCAACTGCCACCGGCGCGCCGCCAGATGCTCACGCAGCGCTGGCGCAACGCCACGCCCGAGCAGCGCAAGGAAATGGTCGAGCGCGCGCGGGCGCGCGTGCAGGGCCACGGGGCCCCGCACGGGCCGCCGCCGCACCACTAGGAGCCGCTACTTCGCGGGCGTCGCCGGGCGCAGGCGCGCCGGGATCGGCACGTTGCACACGTCGATGCGCCCGGCGGGAACCTTGAACCATTCCTCCAGGCGATTGCGGCGCGCCGCGACATAGGCCTGGAAGGTGGGTGTGTCGGTGCGCAGCACCTGCAGCGCCGTACGCTGCGCGGGCGGCACCTCGCTCTCCAGCTGCACCGAGCGGATGGTCACCCGCTCCTCCGGATGCTCGTAGAAGCCGAGCGCACCGGTGCCGCGCGGCATCACCGACAGGTATTCCATGCCGCGCAGCACGCGCCCCACGAGGGTGATGTTGCGGTCGAGGTGCCGCGGCGCCTGCCCGATCACGACGTAGAGTTCCATACCGCCGCCGGAGTCGACGTCGTTGTCGCGCCCGGCCCCGACCATGCCGTAGCAGTGCAGTGCCCAGGCGCGTCCCGTCGCAGGATCCGCCGCGGCGGGAAAGCCGGCGACGAAGCCGACCTCCGGCGCATAGGTGTCCGGGTCCGGCAGGCGCGTGAAGGGGGCGAGCCCGCGCAGCGGGCGCTCGAACTCGGCGGCGAGCGTGCGCTGGGCATCCCCCAGGGGTTTCTTGCTCTGCGCATCCCCCCACTGCACCACGTAGTTGTCCTGGGCACGCGTGATGCTGAGCCCATCGAAGAAATGCGCCCGTGCCAGGGCGGCGATGTTGGCCGCGTGGTGCGGTGCGAACTCGGGCGCGAGCTCGATAATCACCCTGCCGGCGGGCAGCTCCATATAAAGGGTGTTCGCAGGGTCGGGCGTGCGCCAGTCCGTGGGCGCCGACGCGGCCAGCACTTCCGCGCTGGTGAGCGGCTTTTTCGCGGACGGTTCTGCCGCGAGCGCCGGGCCGACCGCAGCGCCCGGCAGCCCGAGTACCAGGGCCAGGATGAGGAGGCGGCCGGGGGCTGTCGTTGGTTGAGTCATTTGTCGTGCTCGTCGGCGTGGAACAGGTGCAGCATGCGGTGCAGGACCGGGGCGAGGACGATGCTCGCGACCACGAGGAACACCAGCCCCGCATACAGCGCATACCAGCCGGCGAAGAGCTTGCCGGCGTTGCTGGTGGGATTGTTCACCGGGCCCATGCCGCCGAGCAGCATGCAGGCGTTCTCGAAGGCGTCATGCCATTCCAGGTGTTCGAAGTACTCGTAGCCGAGCATGCCGATGCACAAGGAGAGCGCCAGCAGGATGAGCGCGAGTGCGAAGTGACGCGCCAGACGCTGGTAGAACTGCGGCCGCGGCAGCGGCGGGTCCCCGCTGCGCTCGTAGAGGAAGGGGACCGGCGCGGGTTTCTTGGCCGCCGGGCTCACGGGGCCACACGCGTGAAGCCGTCCGCGCTCCACTCCTCGCTGCCGACGCCGTGGTGCACGATGAAGAGGCCCGCCGGATCGTACTTCTTCTTTATGGCGCGCAGCCGCGGGTAATGCTCGCCGAAGTAGGCCTGCTGCCAGTGCTCGTTGAAGAAATTGCTCTCCGACAGGTAGGACCCGGCCTGCGGTGCGATCCTCTTCAGCTCCTGCGTCGCCGCATCGATGGCGCCGGCATCCTCGTGGGCCGCCGCGAGATCGAGGGGCGCGCGCTTCATCCCCGGATAGGCGGGCGCTTCGCCGTCGGCGATGATCGCCAGACAGAAAGCCCGTGTCACCGCCGGATTCATGGCGGTGTCGAGCGAGGCGGCGATCGCCGGCGCGGTGGCGAAGGCGAGGCCCTTGTTCATGTGCAGCTCGATGTCCTTATGGCGGCTGGCGGCGAACAGCGCGGCCGCCAGCCGCGGCTGCTCGGAGTCCTCGAGGAGGCTCGCCGGCAGCCACAGCGAGTCATAGCCATGGAGGTAGGCGCCGACCTGATCCTGGTCGCCCTGCCACCAGCCACGGTGCGGCAGGGCCTCGGGACGCTTGTCCGGGATCATGCTGTCATTGCCCTCAATCTGCCACCAGCTCTGCATCTTGTGCGCGCCGGCGCCCAGTTCCTCGGCAATCGAACAGTCAGGCGCGGCCCTGACCCAGTCGCAGAAGGGCTGCCACACGGCGCGCGTCTCCTCCGCGTTCAGGCCCTGCTGCACCATCGAGATCTTGAGCGAGTTGTTTGCGCGCACGGCCACCTGCTCGCCCCAGTGCGGGTTGGCAAGCGCGCTCGCATAAAAGGCGAGGAAGCGGGCGATGAGTCGCCGGAACGCCTCATCGGAACCGGCCTTGACCGTGCCCCAGGCGGCGCCGGCGAACTGCGGCAGCTCGTGCGTGCGCAGCGTGAGGCGCGTGACTACGCCGAAGGTGCCGCCGCCGCCGCCCTTCAGGGCCCAGAAGAGCTCGGGATTGGTGCAGGCGTTGGCGATGCGCACTTGACCGTCCGCGGTGACGACCTCGGCCTCCAGCAGTCCTGCGGCGGCGTTGCCGAAGCCCTTGGAGAAGCTGCCAAAGCCGCCGCTCTGGATCAGGCCTGCAACCCCGACGGTGGTACAGCCGCCGCCCTGCACGTAGCGCCCGGCCTGGGTCGTGACCGCCGTGTAGACGTCGATCCACATGCAGCCGGCGCCGACGGTGACGGCAGGGGTCGGTGTCACTCTTGCCTGGCAGCCTTGCGGCACGAAGTCCTCGCGCAGGGCGATCTTATTCAGGCTGCGCGTCCAGATGAGCAGCGAATCGGGGGCGTTCGAGGTGCCGAGGTAGCTGTGCGCGCCGCCCTTCACCACGAGGCGCAGGTTGCGGGTGTGCGCGAAGCGCACCGCCGCGGCGACGTCCGCAGCCTGCCGCGCCCGCACCGCGTACACACTCGGCGCTGGCGTCCAGGCGTCCAGCCAGCCCGACACCTGCGTGCCGCCCGGCTGATCGCCGATGAAGAGCGGATTGCGGATGTTGTGGTAGACGTCGGCGCAGGCCGCACCTGCGGGGGCCGCCGCGCAGGGCGCAAACAGGGCCTGGACCTCGATGAGGTTGCCGCCGACGGCGGCCTTGAGCTGCTGCCACTGGGCGGCGCCGGGCCAGGCGGGATCGCCGGGTCGCACGCGCCGCGGCAGCGTTGCGGGCGCTGCCGGTGCCAGGCGCGGGCACAGCGACACGAGCGGCAGCAACGCGGCATTCTTCAGAAGAGTTCTGCGTCGCATGGCGCTTTCCCCACGGCGGACTGACCGCTGCTAGCCGGCTGCCTTGACCGCCTGGATCAGCTCAGACGCCGCCTTCTGCGCATCGCCGTACAGCATGCGCGTATTGTCCAGGTAAAACAGGGCGTTCTCGATGCCGGAGAAGCCGGCACCCTTGCCGCGCTTGATCACGATGACGTTCTTGGCCTTGTCGGCATTGAGGATCGGCATGCCGTAGATCGGGCTCGACTTGTCGGTGCGCGCGACCGGGTTGACGACGTCGTTGGCACCGATGATGAGCGCCACGTCAGCGGTCTCGAACTCCGCGTTGATCTCATCCAGATCCGAAATCAGGTCGTAGGGCACGCCGGCCTCGGCGAGCAGCACGTTCATGTGGCCCGGCATGCGCCCGGCCACCGGGTGGATGGCGAACTTCACCGTCACGCCGCGATCGATGAGCAGCTGGCACAGCTCCCAGATCTTGTGCTGGGCCTGCGCGACGGCCATGCCGTAGCCGGGTACCACGATGACCTTCTGAGCGAAGGCCATCATGACGCCGGCATCGGAGGCCTCGATGGGCTTCAGGCTGCCGCTGACCTCCCCGGTGGCGGCGGCCCCGGTGTCCCCGAAGCCTGAGAACAGCACGTTGCCGAGCGAGCGGTTCATGGCCTTGGCCATGAGCTGCGTGAGGAGGGTGCCGGCGGAACCCACCACGGTGCCGGCGATGATCATCGCGGCGTTGTTGAGCACGAAGCCCTCGAACGCCACCGCGAGTCCGGTGAGGGCGTTGTAGAGGGAGATGACGACCGGCATGTCGGCGCCGCCGATCGGCAGCGTCATGGTCAGCCCCAGGATGAGCGCCACGACGAACAGTCCCGTCACCACCAGCGGCGAGGCGTTGAGCTGGGCGGCGATCATGACACCGAGCACCAGCGCTGCCAGCAGCAGCAGCAGATTCAGGATCTGCTGGCCGCCGAAGCGGAAACTGCGGCTGATGAGGCCCTGCAGCTTGCCGAAGGCGATGGCGCTGCCGCTGAAGGAGATCGCACCAATGAGTCCGCCGGCCACCGCGAGCGAGCTCGTCGCGTAGCCCTGCGCCGCGCCGCGGTACAGCTCCACCGCCGCGATCGCTGCGGCCGCCCCGCCGCCCATGCCGTTGTAGAGCGCAATCATCTGCGGCATGTCGGTCATGGCGACGCGCCTGCCGCTCCACCAGGCAAGGCCCGCGCCCACGAACATCGCCGGCACGATGAGCTCGTAGTTCGTCATGCCGGGGTAGAGGAAGGTGACGAGCGTCGCCACCGCCATGCCGGCGCCGGCCCAGAGGATGCCGCTCTTCGCGTTCACCGGGGAACTCATGCGCTTGAGCCCGATGATGAAGAGCAGCGCGGTGACGAAGTAGCTCGCCTGGATCAGAAGCTCGCGCGAGGCCCAGGCCGGCATCAATGGCCGCTCCGCGGGGCAGGCTTGCGGGTGCCGCTCGCCTTGAACATCGCGAGCATGCGTTCCGTGACCACGTAGCCGCCGACCGCGTTGCCGGCGGCGAGCAGCACGCCGATGACACCGATGACCTTCTCGAGCGTGGTGTGAGCACCGCCGAGCGCCACCATGGCCCCCACCAGCACGATGCCGTGCACGAAGTTCGAGCCCGACATGAGCGGCGTGTGCAGGATCACCGGCACGCGCGAGATGACCTCGTAGCCGGTGAAGGCGGCGAGCATGAAGATGTAGAGCGCGATGATCCCGGTCATGATGCTGATCCCTCCAGCGCCTGCTGGGTCGGCCCGTGCTTGATCACGCCACCGGCCGTCAGGCACGACTGCGCGAATACCTCATCGTTCCAGTCGATCGCGAGTTCGCCCTTGGCAAGCGCGGGCTTCAGGAAGTTGAAGAGGTTGCGCGCGTACATCTCGCTGGCGTTGTAGGCCAGCTGCGCCGGCAGGTTGACGGGACCGACGATCCTGACGCCCTGGTGCTCGATGACTTCGCCGGCACGCGTGAGCTCGCAGTTGCCGCCGGATTCGGCGGCGATGTCGACCAGCACCGCGCCCGGGCGCATGCGCTCGACCGCGGCGCGCGAGATGATCCGCGGCGCGGTGCGCCCGGGGACCGAGGCGGTGGTGATCACGGCATCGGCGGCGGCGATGCGCGCATCGAGCACCTCCTGCTGCTGCGCCTTCTCCTCCGCGGTGAGCTCGCGGGCGTAGCCGCCGGCGCCGTCGGCGCTGACGCCGGTCTCGACGAATTTCGCGCCGAGGGACTTCACCTGCTCGCGCGTGGCGCTGCGTACATCGTAGGCCTCGACCACCGCGCCCAGGCGCCTGGCGGTCGCGATCGCCTGCAGGCCGGCAACGCCTGCGCCGATAATGAGCACCTGCGCCGGGCGGATGGTGCCGGCGGCGGTGGTGAGCATCGGCAGGAACTTCTGCAGCTGGCTGGCGGCGATCAGTACCGCCTTGTAGCCGGCGATCGCCGCCTGCGAGGACAGGGCGTCCATCGACTGGGCACGCGAGATGCGCGGTACCAGCTCCATGGCGAAACTGGTGATGCCGCGCGACTGCAGCGCCAGTACTTCCGCGCGGCGCGCGTGCGGCTGCATGAAGCCGATGACGACCGCCGTGGGCTTGAGGGCAGCGATCTGCTCGACGCTCAGGGGCTGCACGGTGAGCACTACGTCACTGCCGCTGAGCACCTGCGCGGGCGTGTCCGCCCAGGTGACACTCTTGTACAGGCCGTCGGGGAAGCCGGCGCGCGCGCCGGCGCCGCGCTCCATGAGCACGCGCACGCCCTCCTTATGCAGCTTTTCGGCCACCTCGGGGACGAGGCTGACGCGCGCTTCTTGCGGTGCGCTCTCGCGCAGCGCGCCAATTGTGACTGGCATTCACGGCCTCTCGCGGCGCGTGGCCCTCTGGCCACGCCGTTAAAAATCTGTAATCGAATTAATATCTTGCGCTGTTGAATTCTTGCACAAAAGTGCCGTATCTTACAGGCCGCCATGCTAGGGATCGATCTTGAGCGCGCCGATCACGGTCCTCTTCAGGACCTCGCCGTCGTTGTATCCCCCGCCGCGCGCGGCCTGTCGCAGATGGTGCTGCGCACCGACATCGCTGGCATGCCGCTCGAGTGGATCGACTACAAGGAAGCGGCGCGACTGTATCACCAGGAGCAGGTCGCTTACACGTGCGGCTCGCCGCTCTACGAGCTCTACGGCGGCGTCAATGCGCGCACCGGGCGCCGCACGGTGCTCGAGGTCAACTCCATCGTCGCCACCGTCGGCCACACCGGCAACCCCGGCAACACGCGCCACGACTACGTGCCGCCGCTTAACAACCAGACGCTGTTCCGGCGCGATGCCTACCTGTGCATGTACTGCGCGCAGCGCTTCCCCTCGCGCGAGCTGTCGCGCGACCACATCCGCCCCTTCAGCCAGGGGGGCGTGGATATCTGGATGAACGTCGTCACCGCCTGCCGGCGCTGCAACAACCAGAAGGCTTCGCGCACTCCCGAGCAGGCGAAGATGCAGCTGATCGCGGTGCCCTTCATGCCGACCTACGCCGAGTACATCTTCCTCAAGGGGCGGCGCGTGCTCGCCGACCAGATGGAATACCTGCTGGCGCACTTCCCGCGCTCGAGCCCGCTGCACGACCGCATCCAGCGCTGGCTCGCCTGACGGCGGCGCAGCGCCGGGTGACGCTGGCGGCCCGCGCTGTTAAGGTGGCGCCGGTCCGCAAGCCGCCAGCACTTTCTCCTAAGCACCTTGATCTTCCTCATCGACGCCTCGGTCTACGTGTTCCGTGCATACCACTCGGTACTGCCGGACATGCGCGACCGCGACGGCAACCCCATGCACGCCGTATTCGGCTTTGCGCGCTTCATCGGTGACCTGATCGAGCGCGTGCGGCCGCGCTACATTGCGGTGGCCTTCGACCAGCGGCGCGACAGCTCCTACCGCAACCGTATCTACCCGGCCTACAAGGCCAACCGCGACCGCGCACCGGCGGATCTGGTGCTGCAGTTCGAGCGCTGCCGCGAGCTGTGCCGGCACCTCGGCCTGTCGGTGTTCGTCGACCCGGAGTACGAGGCGGATGACATCATCGGCTCACTCGCCTCGCTGATGCGCGATGAGGGCGTGCGCTCGGCCTACATCACGCGCGACAAGGACCTGGCGCAGCTGATGCGCGACGGCGACCTGTTCTGGGACTATGGGGCCCGCGAGCAGTTCGGCTACCACGACATCGAGCGCCATTTCGGCGTGCTGCCGGAGCGTTTCGCGGACTACCTCGCGCTCACCGGCGACGACGTCGACAATATCCCGGGCGTTCCGGGCATCGGCCATCGCACCGCGGCGTCCCTGATGAAGGCGTTCGGCTCGCTCGATGAGATGTACGAAGACCTCGGACGCGTGGCGCAGCTGAAACTGCGCGGCGCCGGTACGCTGGCGCAGAAACTGACCGAGCACCGCGATGCGGTTTTCCTCAGCCGCCGCCTGACGCGCATCGCCTGCGATCTGAAGCTCGGTACCGGCATCGAGGGACTCAGACGCCGCGTCCCGGACATGCCGGCACTCGCGGACATGTACGACCGCCTGGGTTTCGGCCCGTTCCTGCGCCGCCAGGGCGAGCGCCTGGCGCAACTGCCGGCCGCCTGAAGGTGGGGTGGCTTGGCAAGCTGCGTCGCGACGGCACGCCGCAAGAGCGGGCGCTCATCATCGCGCGCATCGCGAGCGTCATGCTCACGGTATTCGGCGTCGGCTTCGCGGCCGGCGCTGCGCAGGTGTACCGGGCGCTGCGCTCGGGGCAGGCCTGGAGCAACTACCGTGGCGAACTCGTCACGCACTCGGACATGGTGCGCACCTTCACATTCCTGGTGGTCGCCGCGGCGCTGTGCATCCTGCTCGCGCTGCGCTGGCGGCGCCTCGTGCGCCGCGGGCGCTGACACTTCACCTCAACTGACGGGCACCCATGACCTACCAGTTCTCCGGCGGCCTGATCCTCGGCCTCGTCGCACTTACGGTGCTGGTCGCGCTGCCCATGAAGGTCGGCGCCCGCCTCGTGCACGCGCAGTACACCGGTCTCATCCGCTGCGGCTTTGCGGCCTTCGTCGGGCTCCTGGGAGGACTACTCGCCTCGATCTTCCTCGGCGGGCTGATCGGCGGTTTCCTTGCCTGCGCGCTGGGCTACGTGCTCGCCATCCGCGCGATGCTCGGTACCACCTTTCTCGGGGCCATCGGCATGACCCTGATCGCGATGCTGGTGTCGGCCTGCGGCTTGTGGGTGCTCGCGCACGTCGGCTGGCTGGTGCCAGCGACTGCGACACCTGCGGTCGCGGTGTGAAGGCGCAGGCGCGCCGGCCCCATCCTGCCGTTGAAGCGCATGGACCTCGCTGCCGTCGCGCATGAGCTCGGTGCGCTGATCGGCGTTGCCGTCGCGGCGCAGCCGCAGGCGCGCCTGCGCGGCGGCAGCACTGGCCAGTGTTACGCCTGGGAAGCCGGCACGCAGCGCATCTTCGTGAAGCTCGCCGCTCCCGCGGGGCTTGCAGCTGTGGCCGCCGAGGCGCAGGGACTTGCCGAACTGGCCAGCACCCACACACTTAAAGTGCCGCGCGTGCTGGCGCGCGGCGCGACGAGCGAGGCCGCGTTCTTGGCGCTCGAGTGGATCGACGCGGTGCCCGCCGATGCACGCTGCGAGGCGCGCCTCGGAGCAGGACTTGCGGCGCTGCATGGGTACACCGCCACGCGCTGCGGTTACAGCCACGACAACTTCGTCGGTGCGACGCCCCAGGGCAATGCCTGGATGGACGACTGGGCCGCCTTCTTCCGCGAACGGCGGCTGCGGCCGCAGCTGGCGCTCGCCGCGCAGCGCGGCTTTGCGGCCGAGGTGCGCTGCGGGGAGCGTCTGCTTGAGGCGGTGCCGGCGCTGCTCGACGGGCGTGCCGCACCGGCGAGTCTCCTGCACGGGGACCTGTGGGGCGGCAACTGGCTGGCCAGCTCGAGCGGCGAGCCGGTGCTGATCGACCCGGCCGTGTACTACGGCGACCCCGAGGCGGACCTTGCCATGACGACTCTCTTTGGCGGTTTCAGCGCCGCCTTCTACCGCGCCTACGAGGCGGCCGCCCCGCGCGCGCCCGGATGGCAGGTGCGTGCCGATCTCTACAACCTCTACCACGTGTTGAACCACGCCAACCTGTTCGGCGGCGGTTACGCGCAGGAGGCGCGCGCCCTGATGGAGCGGCTGCTCGCCGAGGCGCGGGGCTGAGAGGCCCGGCGGGCACGATTCGGCTATGCTTTCACGCCCCGCAGCCGGTGTACGTGCAACCACAGCGCGAGAAGAACATGTCTGCCAAGAACATCAAGTCGATCCTGCATGAAGAGCGCTCCTTCGCCCCGAGCGCCGCTTTCACGGCGCGGGCGCGCGTCAAGCCGGCCGACCTCGAGAGCCTGCGCCGGCGCGCCCGCGAGGACTACATCGGCTTCTGGGCGGAGCTGGCGCAAGCCGAGCTCAAGTGGCAGGTGCCCTTCACGCAGGTGCTCGATGACAGCCACGCCCCGAACTTCCGCTGGTTCAGCGACGGCAAGCTGAACGCTTCCTACAACTGCCTGGACGTGCACCTGGAGGAACGTGGCCATAAGACCGCCGTCATCTTCGAGGGCGAACCGGGCGATGTGCGGCGCCTGAGCTACCGCGAGCTGCACGCCGAGGTGTGTCGCTTCGCCAACGCGCTCAAGGCCCAGGGCATCAGGCGCGGCGACCGTGTCATCATCTACCTGCCGCTCGTGCCCGAGGCGCTCATCGCCATGCACGCCTGCAACCGCATCGGCGCGATCCACTCGGTGGTGTTCGGCGGCTTCTCCGCGGTGGCGCTGAAGGATCGCATCGAGGACACCCAGGCGCGGCTCGTCATCACCGCCGACGGCGGCTGGCGCGGCGGCCAGGTAATAGAGCTCAAGGCTGCCGCCGACAAGGCGCTCGCCAGTGGCTGTGCCAGCGTCGAACGCATGATCGTACTCAAGCGCACCGGCCGGAGCGTGCCGATGAGCGCGGGGCGCGATCTGTGGTGGCACGAGCTCACCGAGGCTCAGTCCCCGGTGTGCGAGCCTGAGTGGGTGGACGCGGAGCATCCGCTGTACCTGCTCTACACCTCAGGCTCCACGGGCAAGCCCAAGGGCATCCAGCACAGCACCGGCGGCTACCTGCTGCAGTGCAAGCTCACGACGCAGTGGATCTTCGACCTGCGCGACCAGGACGTGTTCTGGTGCACAGCGGATGTCGGCTGGGTCACCGGCCACAGCTACGTCGCCTATGGGCCGCTCGCTGCCGGCGCGACCGTGCTCCTCTATGAGGGTGCCCCGACCTTCCCCGACGGCGGCCGCTTCTGGAAGAACTGCGAGAGCCACGGGGTGACGGTCTTCTATACCGCGCCCACCGCGATCCGCGCCCTGATGAAGCTCGGCGAGGAGCTGCCGGCGAAATACGACCTCTCGAAGCTGCGCCTCCTCGGCAGCGTCGGGGAGCCCATCAATCCCGAGGCCTGGATCTGGTACCAGCGCGTCATCGGCGCGGGACGCTGCCCGATTGTGGACACCTGGTGGCAGACCGAGACCGGCGCGATCCTCATCTCCCCGCTGCCGGGCGCGACCGCCACCAAGCCCGGTTCCTGCACGCTGCCGCTGCCGGGCATCGAGGCCGACATCGTGGATGACCACGGCGCCAGCGTGAAGCGGCCCGATGCCGGCGGCTACCTCGTGATCCGCAGGCCCTGGCCCTCGATGCTGCGCAGCATCTGGGGCGACAACGAACGCTATCTTGAGACCTACTGGGCGAAGTTCGACCAGCGGTTCTACGTCGCCGGCGACAGCGCGCACCGCGACAAGGATGGCTACTTCTGGATCATGGGCCGCATCGATGACGTGCTGAACGTCGCCGGCCACCGCCTCGGCACCATGGAGGTGGAGTCGGCGCTGGTATCACATCCGAAAGTGGCGGAGGCCGCCGTCGTCGGCAAGCCCCACGAGATCAAGGGCGAGGCAGTGTTCGCGTTCGTGGTGCTGCGCGGCGCGCGCCCGGGCGGCGACACCAGCGCGCTGGTGAAGGAACTGCGCGACTGGGTAGCCGAGCAGGTCGGCGCCATCGCCAAGCCCGACGAGATCCGCTTCGCCGACAACCTCCCCAAGACGCGCTCCGGCAAGATCATGCGGCGCCTGCTGAAGTCCGTGGCGCGCGGGGAGGAGATCACCCAGGACGTCTCGACGCTGGAGAATCCCGCGATCCTCGAGCAGCTGCGCGGCGGCGAGGCTGCCCGGGCGCCGGTGAAAAAGCCGGCGCGCCAGGCCGCGACCCGGGCTGTAGCCAGGCGCAAACGGCCGGCGCGCCAGGCCGCCAGAAAGACCCCGCGCAGGGCAGCGTCGCCGAAGAAGGCGCGTACACGGGTGAAGCCCGCGCAAGTGCGGCGCGCTGCGCTGCGCCGCAAGCTGCGCGGCAAGATGGCGCGCAAGGTGACGCGGCGCGCGGTGCGCAAGCTCGCGCGGCGTCCCGCCAAGCACCGCTGACTCAAGGCGCGGCGCCCGTCGTTTCCCGCAGCGCCCACAAGAGCAGGCGCTGCTCGAGGAGCTCGCGCGGACCGCGCGGTCGCATGAGTCGCATGCGCGTGAGCGCTGCGCCGTGCCTGGCCGCGTCACGGCCGCGCCAGAGCGCGAGCGCGGCGGTGCGCAGCCGCGCGCGCGCGCTGCCGGTGTGAGCCTGCAAGTGCCGCAACGCCCGTGCGAGCGCGATCTCTTCGCCCGTAAGGTCGGTGCCGAAAGGATATTCGCTGAAGAATCCCTGGCCGCGCGCGTCCGCCAGCGCGCGCTCGAGGCGTGCGGGCAGATTGTCACGGAAGGCCGGCGGGATCTGGTAGCCGGCGGCGATCTTGCCGGCCGCCCGGGCCTGACCGAGGAGCTCATCCTGGAAGCGTGAGTCGGCGACGTTCAGGAGTGCTGCGATTACCTCAGCATCGGTGCGCGAGCGCAGGTCGGCTATGCCGTACTCGGTGACTACGATGTCACGCAGGTGGCGCGGGATGGTCTCGTGTCCATAGCGCCACACGATGTTGGAGCTGAGGTGGCCACGGCGGCTGCGCGTGGCGCGCACGCACAGGATCGAGCGCGCGTCGGGGAGCGCGTGCGCCATGGCGACGAAGTTGTACTGACCGCCGACGCCCGAGACCACCTGACCGCTCTCGAGCTGATCGGACACCGCCGCGCCGAGCAGCGTCACCATCATGGTGGTGTTGATGCAGCGCGCCGCGCGCCGCTGCAGGACGCGCAGCTCCTGGTCGGGCCCGTAGAGCTGGTTGACGAAGCCGACGCCGCGCATGCTGAACTGGGCGCGCTCGGCTTCCGGCATCTCGCGCAATGCGGCGTAGAAGCCGCGCGGCCCGAGAAAGAAGCCGGCGTGCAGCACCTGCCCGTTGCGCAGCTCGCGACCGAGGCACTCCTCACTCAGGCGGGCGCAGCTCGCGGCATCCTCAAGATCCGCCGCGATCCAGCTGCCACCACGCGCGCGCACCCGTCCGCTGGTAAACTCCACCTCCTCGCGGAACACGCCGTGGTGCCTGAGCGCGGCGAACTCCGCGGCGCTCAGCCGGGGTCCGACGCCGGCTGAGCGCAGCGCGCCGAGGATGCTGCCATCGAAGCGCTCCGGCTGCCCCTGCGCGAGCAGGCGCTCGAGTGCCAGGCAGTCGTAGGCGCGGCGCCGCAGAATGCCGGCACGGTAGAGCTCCAGGAGCTGGTCGACGAACATCTCGCTGGCGGCGAACAGTCCCGTGGTGAAGGCGCCGGTGCCGCCACTGGCAGCCACCGCAGGCGTCGCGCCGCCGGTGCCGAGTACCTCCAGCGCCCGCAGCCACAGCGCGCCCTTCTGGTGGCGCAGCAGCAGGGCGTAGATGAGCGCATCCCCGAGCTCCCCGATCCCGACCTGCAGCGTGCCGCCGTCGCGTACCAGGGCGCTCGTGTGCAGCCCGATGGCGTGCTCGGCATTACCGAGCGCGGGGTTGGGTGGCGCGAACAGGTCATAGTCGTAGCGGGGATCATCCAGCAGGTAGTCAAAGCACTCCGCGTCGATCTGTGCGGCGCCCGTCATGAAGGGCATCTGCGCGTGCGTCTCGCCCACCATGACAATGTCGCGCCCACCGCGGCGCGCCGCGGCCAGCTCAGGCAGGAGGTCGAGCGTCACATCGGGGTTGGAACCGAGGCTCAGCTGCAGCTGTCCGTTGAGCGTGCGCTGCGCGAGCAAGTGGGCGATGACGTTGACACCGCGCTCCATGACATCACGCGCCACGTGGGTGTAGTTGGCGCTCAGGTAATTTTGCTGTGCATGTCGCGAGTCCAAGAGCGCCCCGGGTGCCAGGAAGAACTCGATGACCCTGACGTTCGGTGGCAGCGCATCGGCCTTGACTGCACGCGCGTATTCCGGCTCCACATAGCTGCCGAAGACGCGCTCCACCAGCGGGCCGAGCAGGCGGCGCTCGAGGCCCGCATGCGCCGCCGGCTTCAGCAGCGACAGCGCCGTGATGATCGTCAGGTCGATTTCCGGGTCGCGCTGCGCGCGCCGGTAGAACTCATTTGCCAGCGGGTTCGGCTTGCCGATGCCGAGCGGCAGCGCCAGCACGATGCGCTTGCCGACACGGCGCAACACCGCATCGACGCAGTTGCCGACGTCGTCGAGTATTTCAGGCATGCAGCGTGTGGCATGCTCCCCGAAGCACGCCGCACGCGTCAACCACGGCGCGCGTAAGGTGAGGATAACGACATGGCTTCAGACCCGCGTTCGCTGGATCCGCGCACGATCGCCGCCCGCTCACAGAGCAGTTACCCGGAGCCCTACCGCACGCGCGTGCTGCCGCGCGAAGTGCGCGCCCTGGGGGAGGCGCTGGGGCTGACACGGATCGGCGTGAATCTGGTGCGCATCCTGCCGGGCAAGGCGTCCTCGATGCGCCACTGGCACACGCATGAGGATGAGTTCCTGTACGTGCTCGAGGGGGAACTCGTGCTGCGCACCGAAGCCGGCGAAGAGCTGCTGCGCCCCGGCATGTGCGCCGGCTTCCCGGCCGCGGCCCGCGACGGTCACCATCTTCTGAACCGCAGCGCGGCTCCCGCAGCCTTCCTGGTCGTCAGCAACCGTGACCCGCAAGACACGGCACACTACTCCGATCCCGACGTCGATCTCATGTGGAGCGCGCCAGCGGCGCGCGGCCGCATGACACGCCGCGACGGCACGCCGTGCTGAAAAAGGGTTGCGCACTGACCTTAAGCAGCCGCGGGCCGCGGCGCTTTAGTGGGCGGCAGCGCTCAGGCGCAGGGCAAAGCTGACCCCGACGTCGTTGCTCACCTGGTCGGTGGCCTTCCAGTCGCCCTGGCCGACGCCATAGTCGAGCCGTTTGACGCTCGTCTTGCCGCTCATGTAGCCGCTCGCGGCGCCGCCTTCCTGAGCGGCGCGGAAGCTGAACGGCACACGCGCATCACGCGTGACGTCACGGATGGTGAGCTTGCCGACCGCCTCGTAGCCGCTGGCGGTCTTGACGATCTGCGCGGCGCTGAAGCGCGCCTGGGCGAATTTCTTGACCGCGAACAGGTCGGTGTCGCGCAGCGTCTGGTCGCGCTCCTGGTCCCCGGTGTCGAGGGAATTCATGTCGATGGTGACGTCCAGGTGGCTCGCCGCCAGGTTGTCCGCGGAGAAATCGAGCGTCACCGTGAAGCGCTTGAACTGGCCCTTGTTCTGGGCGCCCGCCTGCACGAAGGCGAATTCCAGCGTGCTCTTGGCCGGATCGAGGACGTAGCGCGTCACGGCCGGCGCGTCCGCCGCGGCGGCCGGGAGTGCGGCGAGCAGCAGCGCCGCCAGCAGCGGCACACAGTGAGCGCGGTGCGGGATTGGCGTCATTCTCGTCTCATCCTTGAGTGCGGTTGTTGGTGAAGGGCAGCATACGCCGCAGCACGTCGTCCTTGAGCATGAAGTGATGCTTGAGCGCCGCCAGCAGGTGCACGATGGCGACCACGCCGAGCGACCACGCCAGCACGCCGTGCGTCGTCACGAGGGCCGCATACAGCGCCTTGTTCTTGGGTACGAGGTCCGGCAGCTGCCACAGACCGAACCAGCTGACCGGAAAGCCGCGCGCCGAGGACATCGTCCAACCCGTCAGCGGCACCGCGAACAGCAGCACGTACAGGAGCACGTGCGTCACCTTCGCGAGGCTGCGCTCGTAGGGTTTGAGCGTTCCCGGCAGCTCCGGCGTCGGGTTGGCCTGGCGCCACAGGAGCCGCAACAGTGCAAGTAGCAGGATCGTGATCCCGATAGACTTGTGGCGCGACAGCAGCGTCAGCTTCTTGGCGCCTGCCGGCAGATCATCAAACAGGGTGGCGAGCGTGAACTGCGCGATGATGAAGATCACGATCAGCCAGTGGAACAACTGGGCGATGGCGCCCCAGCGACGCGTGGTGTTTTTGATCATGGGGCCAAGCTTATGCGGGTGAGCGCAGCTTGCCTACTGCGCTGGCTGGGCATCAGCCTCAGTTGCCTGGCAGTGGCCGGGTGCCCGGTGCGGGCGCCCCCCGCAGGACCTGCGCCGGCCGCCGCTGCCGCTGCGCACCGCGGCGTTCCCTATGAAGTGGCGGCGGCCGAGTCGCTGCTGAGCGTGCGGGTGTACAAGGCCGGGACGCTCGCGGCCGCCGGCCACAATCATCTCATTGCCTCGCACGAGCTTCAGGGCACGGTCTACCTGCCCGATGAGCCGCTGCAGGCGAGCTTCGAGGTGCGCTTTGCGGTGGACAGCCTGACGGTGGACGAGGCAGCGCTGCGCGCAGCGCTCCACAGCGGCGACTTTCCGCCGGAGGTTCCCGATTCCGCGCGCGAGGGCACGCGCCGCAACATGCTGAGCGCGGCGCTCCTCGATGGCGCGAACCATCCGCAGATCGTGCTACGGGCCGTGGCGCTCGCGGAGTTGGCGCCGCCGGTCACGGGTGGCGTGCTTGCGCACGTGGCCGTGAGCGTGCGTGACGGTGAGCACGAGATCGCACTGCCGGTACGCTGGCAGCGCGCGCGCGGCACGCTCACCGTCGATGCCGATACGACGCTGCGGCAGAGCGAGCTGGGACTGAAGCCCTTCAGCGCGCTGCTCGGGGCGCTGCAGGTTCAGGATGAGATGCAGGTGAGCCTGCACCTCGTGGCGCACGAGCGCGCCCCGCCCTGAACAAGCGCCGGCGACCGGCCAGGCGGCCGGCCGCCGGGCGACAGCTTCAGTTGCTGCCGAGTTCCTTGAGGAGCTCGGTCGCCTTGTACACCTTGCGTAGTCCCTCGAAGATGATCTGCGGGTCCACCGCCACGGCGCGGTTCAGCTGCTCGTCGTACCAGTAGTCCCCGGAGATCGAGTGGATGTTGCCGTCGAACATCAGGCCCACGATCTTGCCGTCCTTGTCGATCAGAGGACTGCCGGAGTTGCCGCCGACGATGTCGTTGTTGGTGGACAGATCGAAGCGCGTGTCCAGGTTCAGGGTCGGCTTCGCGGCCATCCAGGAATCGGGGACCTTGAAAGGCTCCTGGCCCGTGGCACGCTCGAACAGCCGCGCCAGATGTGTGAACGGCTCGACCGGCTTGCCCTGCTCGAGCCAGCCCTCCACCACCCCGAAGTTCAGGCGCAGCGTGAAGTTGGCGTCCGGCGGCTCGCTGGTGCCGTAGATCTTGAAGCGCGCCCGCGCGATCTGCTCGGAAGCGGCGTCCACGGGTGCCTCCACCTCGTCCTCGTACTGCTTGCGCACCGCGCGCGCCTCCGCATCCACGCTGCGCGCGAATGCGATCATGGGATCGGTGGAGGCCGCCACTGCCGCCGCGCCCCCCTCCCACAGCTGCTTGCGGACCGCAGGATCGGCCAGCTTGGTGCCGTCCACCAGCTTGTCCGCGAGGGTATCGGGTGACTCCTTCGACAGCAGCTGGCGCACGATGGGCGCATCGGGCCCCAGCCACTCACGCATGCGCTCGAGCCCGAAGGTCAGGTTCATCTTTTCGAGCTCCGGGTAAACTGGCAACGGTGCCAGCAGGCGCTGCTCGGCCCGCGGCAGCGCGCCATCGCTGTACTCGCGCAGGCGCTTGGTGTTCTCGAGCTTGCGCTCATCGCTCGCGCGCAGCAGCGTGCGCGCGTAGTTGAACAACCGCCCGAGTGAGCCACCGCCGAGTCCGGCGCCCTGCTCAATGTATACATACGGCAGGTACAGTTCCGCCATGCGCGTCTGCGCCTTGGCGATGCGTGCCCAGGGATCGCCGATCTCCTTGGCGAGCGTCGGATCGGCGGCGACCTTGGCGCGCAGCGCCGCCTCGTCCTGGCGCTTGGCGCTGAGCAGCCGCTCATCCAGCAGCGCATCCAGCTGCTTGCGGCGCACCTTGATGGAATTCTCCAGACTGTTGAGCGGATCATCCACGATGCGGTGCGCCTCGGGACTGGTCTTGCCGAGCTGGATCAGGCGGCCGCGCAGTTCGGAGGCGCGCAGCAGCCAACGCGGGATCACGACGTTGCGCAGCGTCTCAAGCTCGGCCACCGTCAGCAGGCGCGAGGTGTTGCCGGGGTGCCCGGAAACGAATACCAGCTCACCGGCGTTGGGGCCGGCGGCACGGATGCTGAGGAAGTTGGGCGTCGCGGCGGGCTTGCCGTCGGCGCCGTAGGCGCGCAACACCGACATGTCCAGGTCCCAGCGCGGGTACTGGAAGTTATCAGGATCGCCGCCGAAAGCTGCGATGTCGCGCTCCGGGGCGAACACCAGGCGCACGTCGCTGTAGCGGTGGTACTTGTAGAGCCAGTACTGGCCGCCGTGGTACAGGTCGACGGTCTCGCACTTGAACGGGCCGCCCTTGGCGCTCTGGCTGTCCTGCTCGCACTGCTGTTCGAGCGTGGTCATGGTGGCCTTGCGCTTTTCGTTGGCGCTCTTGACGTCGAGGCCGGCGGTGGCGCTGCCGACTTTCGCCGTGATGTTCTCCGTGTCCATCAGCACATCCGCGATCTGCGTGCCGCAGCGCACCTCCTGTTCGCGCGTGCGCGCAAGGAAGCCCTCGCTCACCAGGTTCTTGTCCTTGGTCGAGTGCTCATCCAGGCACGACTCGGAGCAGTGGTGGTTGGTGAGGATCAGTCCGTCGGGAGAGACGAACGAGGCCGTGCAGTTGGACAGGCGGATGGTCGCCGTGCGCACCCGGTCGAGCCAGGCGGGGCTGACGTCGGCGCCGTGGGTGCGCTTGAGCAGATCGTGCGGGAAATCCTGAAACGTCCACATGCCGCTGTCGCCGAAGGCGGGTGCGGAAATGAGGAACACGATGAGGCTGAGGAGAGCGCTGCGGCGCATGGCGATCCTTTCTGAAGTTATGCTGGAGTGCTCTTCGGGCACCTGAAAACGCCAATTATGCAGCAAAGCTGCGTGGCGTTGCTCCCCGCGCCCATGCTGCCTGCGCTGCTAGGCCCGGACGCGGCGCAAGTCCGCGTGGCTACTCCTCGGGCGGCAGCAGCAGAAGCGCTGTGCCCTCGGGGGACCTGAGGATCGCGGCGGCCGGGCCGAACTTCGGCGCCGCGGCGACCTGCAATCCGCGCTCGCGCAGCTGCGCGAGGCGCACGCCAGGGTCCGGGGCGCGGAATACCAGGAGCGGCGCGCGCTCGGCCTGCGGTGCGTGAAAGGCGAGGTCCAGATAGTCGCTGGTGAGGGCGAGGCGCGCGTAGGGCGCCTGGCTGTCCTCGGCGGCGACGAAGCCGAGCGTTTCCCAGAACGACCGTGCCGCCGCGAAGTCACTCTCCGGCAGGCTCGCTTCGGCAAACTCCCCGCACGCGGAGGCGCCGCGGCGCTCGAGGGGGGAGTAGGTGCGCGCCTCGAGCACCGCGACCGCATGCGCGCCGGGGTCCGCGAAGCCGATCTCGTTGAAGACCTCATCCCCGGTGCGGCACAGCGTGAAGGTGATGCCGGCGTGCGCGAAGGCTGCGAGGCTGCGTGCCAAGTCGGGACGCACAAAGGAGAGTGCGGGTGAGGGGGCGCTGCGCTGGTGCAGACCTATGAAGAGCCGCCCGTCGCTCATGACGCCGTACGGGTGGGTGAAGGCATCGCCGGTGAGGGCCTGGGAGAAGCCGAGGCGCTCGTAGAACTCGACGCTGGTGCGCACGTCATCGCAGGCGACACTGAACTCGTGAAACGTGCCCAGCAGGGGCAGCGGCGCGGCTGCCATCAGGCCGAGGTACCGCGCGCGGTCGCCGGCAGGTTCTCCTGTCCGGCCGGGGTCCAGCCCTGACAGTGCTGAGCGATGAGGTCGGTCATGAAGCGCGCGTGCGCAGCTCCGTCATTGAGGGCCGGGATGTAGTCGTAGCGCTCACCGCCGGCGTGCATGAAGAGCTCGCGATTCTCGATGCTGATCTCCTCGAGCGTTTCCAGGCAGTCCACCGCGAACCCGGGACACACGACACTCACCGAGCGCACCCCGCGTGCCGGCATTCCCTGCAGCACCGCACTGGTGTAGGGCTTGAGCCACTCGCGCGGCCCGAAACGCGACTGGAAGCTCACGCTCCACTCCCCGTCCCGCAGCAAGAGCTCATCCGCCAGCAGGCGTGCGCTGGTCTGGCACTGTGAGAAGTACGGGTCGCCCCTGTGCACGTAGTGCTCCGGGATGCCGTGGAAGGAGATGAGGAGATGCCCGGTGCGCCCGTGCGCCGCCCAGTGCTCGGTGACGCTCGCGCGCAGCGCGTCGATGTAGCCCGGGTGCTGGTGGTAGTCGGAAATGAAGTGCAGCGCCGGCAGCCAGCGCCAGCGGCGCAGTTCCGCGCTCACCTGGTCGTAGACCGCCCCCGTGGTCGCCGCACAGTACTGCGGGAACAGCGGCACGACGAGGATGCGGCGCGCGCCGCCCTCGCACAGGCGCTTGAGCGCCTGCGACAGCTCCGGTGAGCTGTAGAGCATCGCGACTTCCAGCGACAGCGGGGCGAGCATGCGTTGGGCCAGCATGGCCGCAACCCCGTCACGCAGGCGCAGCGACAGGTCGCGCAGTGGTGAGCCCGAGGCGCTCCAGATGCGGCGGTACTTGCGCGCCACCCGCCGGGGCCGCAACGGCAGGATGACACCCCACAGGACCGGCAGCCACAGCGCCCGCGGCAGCTCCACCACGCGCGGGTCGGACAGAAAACGCGCCAGGAACGCCCGCACCGCCGCCGCGGTCGGGGCTTCGGGCGTGCCGGAGTTCACGAGCAGGATGCCGATGCGCTCAGCGTCCGGAGTCACCGGCTCGGCGGGAGGGGACAGGTAGCGCATGGGGGCACGATACCTGAGCGGGCGGCGCCCGTTAAGAACGCAACGCTCAGCCGATACCGACGCACAGGTACTTGAGCTCGGTGTAGTCGAGGATCCCGTACTTGGAGCCCTCGCGCCCGGTGCCGGATTCCTTCATACCGCCAAACGGGGCGACCTCGGTGGAGATCAGTCCGGTATTGAGGCCGACGATGCCGTATTCGAGCGCCTCGGCGACGCGCCAGGAGCGCGCCAGGTCGCGCGTGTAGAAGTAAGCGGCGAGGCCGAATTCTGTGTCATTGGCCATGCGCACCGCGTCCGCCTCCGTCTCGAAGCGGAACAGGGGTGCGATGGGCCCGAAGGTCTCCTCACGCGCGATGAGCATCTTCGGGGTCACCTCCGTGAGTACGGTGGGCTCGAAGAACGTGCCGCCGAGCGCATGGCGATGTCCGCCCTGCACGATGCGCGCGCCCTTGGCGAGCGCATCCTCGAGGTGTTCCTCGACCTTCGCCAGGGCCTTCGCATCGATGAGCGGCCCCTGGTCGGTCGCCCCCTTCAGGCCATCACCCACCTTGAGCTTCGCCACGGCCGCCACGAGCCTCTTGGTGAACTCCTCGTACACGGGCGCCTGTACCAGGAGGCGGTTGGCGCAGACGCAGGTCTGTCCGGTGTTGCGGTACTTGCTGGCAATGGCTCCGGCCACGGCGGCATCGAGGTCGGCATCCTCGAACACGATGAAGGGCGCGTTGCCGCCGAGTTCGAGGGAGATCTTCTTCATCGTGGCGGCACATTGCGCCATCAGCTTCTTGCCGATGGCGGTGGAGCCGGTGAAGGTCACCTTGCGCACGATCGGGTTCGAGGTCATCTCGCCCCCGATCGCCGCGGCATCGCCCGTGACCACGCTGATGACTCCGGCGGGGATGCCGGCGCGCTCGGCGAGCACCGCCGCCGCGAGCGCCGAGTAGGGCGTCTGGCCGGCTGGCTTGCACACGAAGGTACAGCCTGCCGCGAGCGCAGGTCCCGCCTTGCGCGTGATCATCGCGAGCGGGAAATTCCAGGGCGTGATGGCGGCCACCACCCCCACCGGCTGACGCAGCACCAGCAGACGCTTGTCGCTCTGGTGTCCGGGGATGACGTCGCCGTAGAGGCGCTTGCCTTCCTCGGCAAACCACTCGATGAAGGAGGCTCCGTAGGCGATCTCGCCCTTGGCCTCCGCGAGCGGCTTGCCCTGCTCGGCGGTCATGAGGGTGGCAAGATCCTCCTGGTTCGCCATGAGGAGCTCGTACCAGCGCCTGAGGATCGCGGCGCGTTCCTTGGCGGTGCGCGCGCCCCAGGCCGGCAGCGCCGCGCCCGCCGCCTCGATGGCGCGCCGGGTCTCGGCCGCCCCCAGGGATGGAACGGTGCCGAGCACCTCCCCGGTGGCGGGGTTCGTGACGTTGTGGGTCGCGCCGTTGGCGGCGTCCACCCAGGCGCCGCCTACGAAGGCGCGCATACGCAGCAGGTCCGGATCTCGCAGTTTCATGTCAGCCTCGTTTCGCGCCTTCAGTCCTCAGGCCAGCGCTTCGCCGGCCACGTAGCGGGCGAGGAATTGCAGCGTGCGGGCGCGCGCCTGGGCGGCGGCCTGCGGGTTGTAGCTTGCGCGCTGGTCGCAGTTGAACCCGTGGCCGGCGCCCGCGTAGGTGAACAGCGCCGACGGCGCCTGCACCAGCGCCTGCACTTTTTCCACGTCCGCGGCCGGAATGCTCGCATCCTCGCTGCCGTAGTGATACATCACCGGGCAGCGCGGCTTCTGTTCCAGGTACGCCGTTACCTTGCCGTAATACACCACCGCGCACGACACCGGCAGCTGGCAGGCGGCGAGGTACGCGAGCGTCCCGCCCCAGCAGTAGCCGACCGTACCAACCCGTCCTGAGTTCTTCACCACCGCGACCGCGGCGGCGACGTCCTTCGCCGTGGCTTCCGGTGTCAGCTGCGCGCGGTAGCCGCCCCCCTCCTGCATGTCGGCCGGGCCATAGCCGAGCTGGATGCCGCGGCGGATGCGATCGAACAGGCTCGGCGCAATGACGGTGTAGCCTTCGGCCGCGAAGCCGTCCGCGACGCTGCGGATGTGGGCGTTGACGCCGAAGATCTCCTGCAGAACGACCAGCGCGCCGCGCGGGCGTCCGGGAGGGGCGGCCAGCCACGCCTGAAACTCGTGCCCGTCGCGGGCCATGATGGTGGTGAACTCACCCATTGCGTACCTCCATGGCTTCGCCAGTTTGGGCATGGCATTCTAACGCGCGGCGCTATCGGGAGGTTTCATGCTGGTCGGTCCTGCAGTCAGGCGTGTCGCCATCGTCGGCGGACTGCGCATTCCGTTCGCTCGCTCCTATAGCGCCTACGCCACCGCCAGCAACCAGGACATGCTCACGGCCGTGCTGCGCGGCCTGGTTGAACGCTTCAAGCTGCAGGGTGAGCGGCTCGGTGACGTGGTCGCCGGCGCCGTCATCAAGCACACCAGGGACTACAACCTGGTGCGCGAGAGCGTGCTCTCGAGCGGTCTTGACCCCCAGACCCCGGGCCTCGACCTGCAGCGCGCCTGCGGCACCGGGCTCGAGGCCGCGATCGACATCGGCAACAAGATCGCGCTGGGGCAGATCGAGGCCGGCATCGCCGGCGGGGTCGACTCCATCAGCGATGCGCCGATCGTCTACCCGCGCTCCTACCAGCAGCTGCTGCTGCGCAGCCACCGTGCCCGCGGCGCCTGGGAGCGCGTGAGCCCGTGGCTGCAGCTGCGGCCCAAGGACTTCAAGCCCGTCGCCCCCGCGGTGGTCGAGCCGCGCACCGGGCTGTCGATGGGGCAGAGCACGGAAGTCATGGCCAAGCGCTGGCAGATCAGCCGTACCGAGCAGGACCTGCTCGCCTACGACAGTCACCTGAAGGCGGCGACCGCCTGGCGTGCCGGGTTCTACGATGACCTGGTGATCGAGTACCTGGGACTGAAGGCCGACAACAACGTGCGCGCCGACACCAGTCTCGACAAGCTCGGGAAACTCAAGCCGAGCTTCGCCGCCGACGGCACGCTCACCGCCGGCAACAGCACGCCGCTCACCGATGGGGCCAGCGGCGTGCTGCTGGCAACCCCCGAGTGGGCTGCCAAGCGCAACCTGCCGGTGCTCGCGTACCTGCGCTATGGCAAGGCCTGGGCGGTGGATTTCGCGAGCGGCAAGGAGGGCCTGCTGATGGCTCCTGCCTATGCGGTGCCGGCGATGCTGCGCGATGCCGGCATCACGCTGCAGGACTTCGACTACTACGAGATTCATGAGGCCTTCGCCGCCCAGGTGCTGTGCACGCTCAAGGCGTGGGAGTCGGCCGACTACTGTCGCCATGCCCTCGGCCTGCCGGCGGCGCTCGGCGCGATCGATCGAGCCAAGCTCAACATCAAGGGCGGCAGTGTCGCCCTGGGTCACCCCTTCGCCGCCACCGGCACCCGCATCGTCGCAAGTCTCGCCAAGCTGCTGGCGGCGGATGCCAGCGCCAAGCGCGGGCTGATCTCGGTTTGCACCGCCGGCGGCATGGGAGTGACCGCGATCCTCGAGCGCTAACAGTCGCGCGCAACGTTTTCTTACCGGAGACCCCTCATGCCCCTGAGCATCAAGCTGATGCGTGCCGCGCTCCTGGCCTGTGCTGTGAGCCTCGCCGGCACGGCGCACGCTGATTTCACCGCCGCCCTCAAGGACTACACCGAGGGCCGCTTCGATGCCGCGCGCACGCAGTTCCTGTCGCTCGCCGAGCTCGGTGACTGCCCATCGCAGTTCAATCTCGGCGCCATGGCGCTCAAGGGACAGGGCGCCCCGCAGGACCGCGGTGCAGGCGTGGGCTGGCTGCAGGCGGCGCTCTCCAATGGTTGCCGTCAGCAGGTCGGCGAGCGGCTGCCGGGACTGCAGGCGACCCTGAGCCCGGAGCAGCATCGCGCGGCCGAGGACATCGTTGCCCGCTACGGCCACGATGCGCTCGAGGCCCAGGGTGTGGTGAATCCGAACTTCGAGTGCCAGGCGCTGTCGCCTGCGACCGTGCGCGACACGCCCGAAGCGGAGTACCCGCACCTGCGGGACCCGCAGAATGCGGAAGCCATCGTGGTCACGGCTTTCACGATCGGGGTCGACGGTTACGCGCGCGACCCGCAGGTGCTGTTGTCGGTTCCGCAGCAGGGCTTCCCGGGTGCGGCCGTCGAGGCCTGGCTCAACTCGCGCTTCCTGCCCGCCACGCGCGCCGGCGTGCCCGTGGAATCGCGTCTGCAGGCGAAGCTGCGCTTCGTGGGCAGCAGCGGCAATCTGGCAGCCTCGCCCGTCTACAAGGCGGCGCTCCCGGCAGCCGACTCCGGGGACCCGGCTGCGCAGTACCTCGTAGGCCTGACCGCCACACTCGATTCTTCCCTGGGCGTTATGTCCTCCCGCGCCGGGCACATGCTCATCGACTCAGCCAGAGCCGGCAACGCGAATGCGCAGTATTGGGTCGCCGTGCAGCTGCGCGCGGCTGCCGCCTGCCACGCACAGGCGAATTGGCAGCGCTGGCTGCGGCACGCGGCCGAAGGCGGCAGCGCGCCGGCCGAGGCCGATTACGCCGCCGAGCTCCTGCACGGCACGCCGACTCCCGAGCAGGTGGCCGAGGCGCGCGCGCTGCTGGCGCGCGCCGCTGCGAGTACGGACTACTACGGCCGCAAGCACGCCGTGGCGCTCCTGGCCGCGTCCCCGATGGAGGCGGTGCGCGATCCGAAGCTGGCGCTCAGCGCGGCAAACAGCCTCGTGCACGCCAATGAAATCCAGTCCGACCCGCAGATGTTCGAGGTGGTGGCCGCCGCCTACGCGGCCAATCACGAGTACGGCAATGCGGTTGACGCCCAACGTCAGGCCATCCAGAAGGCGGCCACGCTCGGCTGGAATACGGCCGCGATGCAGGAGCGGCTCGCCGCCTATCGACACGATGCGCCCTGGGTCGGGGACCTGTACGCGGCCCTCCCGGCGGGACGCTGAATCTGCCATGACGTGAGCTCGGGCATGGCGCGCGCCGCGCTGGCGCCGGCCAGGGCCTGCTGCCGCGGCCCGATTTGCACCCATGGTCGGCGAGGCGGCAAGATGCCGCGCAAGTGATGCGTACCAACAATCCGGAGGGCGGCGGCGTGGCCGGGTCAGTGGCCGCAGCGGTGGCGGTGCGGCCCGCCCTGGGGCGTCAATACCCCCTAATAAGTGCCTGCCGCGCGCGGCCGGGCGGTACGATCCGCCGCATGCAGCGCAGGGCGGGGCGGTGACATGAGCGTGTCTTCGAGCGATGCGGGCGCCCCGCGCACGCGCTTCGCCAGCTTCCGCGATTTCTATCCGTACTACGTCGAGCAGCACAGCCACCCGGTGTCGCGGCGCCTGCATGTGTGCGGCACGCTGCTCGCACTGCTGATCGTGCTCGCCGCCGTGGCCACCGCTCACTACGCCTGGCTCATCGCCGCGCCCCTGGCCGGCTACCTGCCCGCCTGGCTCGGGCACTTCCTCTTCCAGCGCAACCTCCCCGCCACCTTCCGCCATCCCTTCTACAGCCTGCGCGGCGACTTCGTGATGCTCGCCGAAACCTTGACGGGACGCAGGCGCTGGTAGCGCGCGCACCTGCCCGATCATGGCTAGACCCGGCATCGACCGCGTCTTTGAAAGACGCCTCGCCGCTCTCATCAACGGCGGGGAGCCCAGGATCCTGCAGGGCGGCCGCAAGGGCGTGGAGAAGGAATCACTGCGGGTGCTGCCGCAGGGCACGCTCGCCTACTCCCCGCACCCGGCGCTGCTTGGCTCGGCACTCACCAACGAACACATCACCACCGATTATTCCGAGGCGCTGATCGAGCTGGTGACGCCCGCCTTCACCCAGAGCTGGGAGTTGCTGCAGTACCTGCTCGACCTGCACCAGTTCGTCTACCGGCACCTCGGGGATGAACTGCTGTGGGCCACGAGCATGCCGTGCAGCATCCAGCGCGATGCCGACATCCCGCTGGCGCAGTACGGCAACTCGCACGTGGGACGCATGAAGACCGTCTACCGCAATGGGCTCGGCCTGCGCTACGGACGCATGATGCAGGCGATTTCCGGCGTGCACTTCAACTACTCCTTCCCGCTGCGCTTCTGGGAGGCCTACGCCGCGGCGCGCGAGTCACGCAGCCACGATGCGGGCTTCATCTCGGCGAGCTACTTTGAGCTGCTGCGCAATTACCGCCGCTACGGCTGGCTGGTGCTGTACCTCTTTGGCGTCTCGCCCGTGGTGTGCAAGTCCTTCCTGCGCGGCCGTGAGCACGAGCTGCAGGACTTCGGGCATGGCACGGCCTTCGAGCCCTACGCCACGAGCCTGCGCATGAGCGACGTCGGCTATCGCAACCGCAATCAGGCGGGGCTGTCGGTGTCGGTGAACAGCCTGGATGAATACGTGCGTGACCTCGCGCGCGCCATCAGCACCACCCACCCGCCCTACGAGGCGCTCGGGGTGGAGGTCGACGGCGAGTGGCGCCAGCTCAATGCCAACATCCTGCAGATCGAGAACGAGTACTACAGCTTCATCCGCCCCAAGCGCGTGGCGCGCTCGGGCGAGCGACCCACCAAGGCCTTGCGGCGCGCGGGCGTTGAGTACGTCGAGGTGCGGGCGCTCGACGTGAGCGCCTTCGACCCGGTGGGCGTGAACCAGAACAAGCTGCGCTTCCTCGAGGCGTTCGTGGCGCTGTGCCTGATGAAGGAGAGCCCCCCGATCGCCGATTCCGAGCAGGCGGCGCTGGACCAGAACCACGTGAGCGTCGCCCGCCGCGGCCGCGACCCCGCGCTGCTCCTGTGGCGCGACGGCCGTGACGCGCCCATGCGGGAGTGGGCGCGGGAGCTGCTGGATTCCATGACCGGCATCTGCGAGATGCTCGACCACGGCGATCCCGCCCAGCCGTATTCCCAGGCGCTGGCGACCCAGGCCGCCAAAGTCGAGGACGTCGCCCTGACCCCTTCCGCCCGCCTCATGACCGAACTGAACGCCGGGGAGTCGTTTTTTGACCTGGCGCTGCGCATGTCCGCGGCGCATAAGGCTTATTTCCTGGACCTGTACCCCCCCAACGAGGAGCGCCTGCGCGAGTTCGGGTCGCAGGCTCAGGAGTCACTGGATGCACAGCGCCGCATCGAGGCGAGCGACACGGGAACGTTCGAGGAGTACCTGAAACGATATTTTGCAGACTGAAAACAACAGCACCGCAATGGGGCATGTTGGGGGCCGTTCAGGTCAGGTTAACGTAACATAATCAGGCACTTTCATATTCGCTTTTGCCCCCGGGACGACATAAACTTTATCTCCCACATCGCACTATGGAAGGGCGGTGGGGAAACGGAAGACAACAACCAGAACTTAAAGCTGGGACCGTCGACAACAAGCAGGAGCACACGACGATGAAGAGCAAAGGCGCGGAAGGACTTCCCGCTGATCCTCAGGAATCGGTGGCGGCGAACGAGGAGTTTGCCGAGCCCGTGGAAGACTATGAACGGATCACGGGGTCACTGGCTGGATGGGACCCTTACGATGTGTGGCGCACGCGCGTGAAGAAGCTCGCGACGCCCGAGCGCGAGGCCGACCCGCGCCGCTGACGGGGAATTACTCGCGCGGGGGGCGCGATTGCACACAACGCAGTCAGACTCGTCTGCCGCGGGTGAACGCCGTGCCGCCGGCATGCGCCTGCGCTTCCTCGACGCGCAGCTCGAGCAGCAGTTCCTCCTGACCTACCGGGTGAGCGCGCGCCGCTGGGTGCGCATGAGTCTCATCGTCGCGCTCTCCACCACCCTCGGCTTCGCGGTCATCGATCACGTGCTCCTGGTCGGCCCGCGCCTGGCGCCCCCGGACGTGTGGCGCTTCGGCCTGCAGCTGCCCCTGGTGCTCATCATGCTGGTGCTCACCACGCCGCGCTGGTACTCGCGCTGGTATCAGCCGGCCATCCAGATCGCCGCGCCGCTGTTCGGCGCCGGCACCGTGATCATGGCGATCGAGGCGACCCCGCAGCAGCTGCCGCTGGTGGCCGCGCGCCTGCTGCTGGCGGCGTTCTACTTCTACTTCATGCTCGGCATGACCTTCGGGGCGGCGCTGCGCACCAACCTGCTGCTGATCGCCGCCTACGCCGGGGCCGCCGTCTTCGGCGCGATAGCCCCGACGGTCGCCATCTACTCACTGTTCGTGCTCTTCTGCGCCAACCTGATCGGGGGCGCGGGCTGTTACGCGCTCGAGTACGCCAACCGCGTGGCTTTCATCGAGCGGCGGCGCCTCGCGCAAGTGGCCATGCATGACGGGCTGACCGGGCTGCTCAACCGCGCCGCGCTCGAGCAGCAGGCACGCTCGCTGTGGCAGCACGCGCAGCTGACGCACCTGCCGGTCTCCGTGCTGCTGATCGACATCGACCACTTCAAGGCCTACAACGACCTCTACGGCCACCAGGCCGGCGACCGCTGCCTCACGCAGGTCGCCACCGCCATCCGCAGCACCGCGCAGCAGCGTCCGCTCGATATGGTGGCGCGCTACGGCGGGGAAGAGATCATCGCGATCCTGGTTGGCGGTGATCGCGCGCATGCGAGCGCGGTGGCCGCCGGCGTCATCAAGGCGGTGGCGGACTTGGGCATCGTGCACGGCGGCTCGGGAACGCGCCCCTACGTCACGGTGAGTGTCGGTGTCACCACGGTTGATCCGGGCGGGGACTACTCGCACGAGCAGGCGGTGCGCCATGCGGATCTGGCGCTCTACACCACCAAGGCGCGCGGGCGCGACGGCTGGTCGTTCCGCGAGCCCGCCGAACCCAAGGCCGAAAGCGCGGCGCCGGAGCTGCTGAAGACCGCAAGCTGAGGACGCGCGCTGCGCGGCGTAGCGAGCGTCAATACCCCGGCCGAGGCATGGCTCGGACGCGCCGCCGCCTCAACACTCGCAGCAAGGTAACGGGCTTGCGCTCATGCGCCCGACGCCCGATCCTCTCACCATGAATGCACTCTCAGTACGCGGACTCACCAAGGTCTATAAGAACGGCGTGCAGGCGCTGCAGGGCGTCGACCTGGACGTCGAGCAGGGCGACTTCTTTGCGCTTCTCGGCCCCAACGGCGCCGGTAAGACGACGCTCATCGGCATCATCACTTCCCTCGTCAACAAGACCGCGGGCGAGGCGCGCGTCTTCGGCCACGACATCGACCGCGAGCTCGGCGCGGCCAAGGCCTGCATCGGCGTGGTGCCGCAGGAAATCAACTTCAACCTCTTCGAGACCCCCTACACCATCGTCGTCAACCAGGCGGGCTTCTACGGCATCCCGCGCCCGGTGGCGCGCGTGCGCGCCGAGAAGTACCTGAAGCAGCTGCAGCTGTGGGACAAGAGGAACGGCATCTCGCGCGGGCTCTCGGGGGGCATGAAGCGCCGCCTCATGATCGCGCGCGCCCTCATGCACGAGCCGCGCCTGCTGATCCTCGATGAGCCGAGCGCCGGGGTCGACATCGAGATCCGCCGCTCCATGTGGGACTTCCTGCGCGAGATCAACGAGCGCGGCACCACCATCATCCTCACTACGCACTATCTTGAGGAGGCGGAGACGCTGTGCCGCAACATCGCCATCATCAGCGGCGGGCGCATCGTCGAGCGCGACCGCATGAGCAGCCTGCTGCGCCGCCTGCACGTTGAGACCTTCGTGCTCAACCTGCGCGATACCCTCACCCAGGCCCCGGAGCTGGACGCCTACGTCACGCGCCTGGTGGACGACCACACCCTGGAGGTGGAGGTGTCGAAGGAGGAAAACCTCAACGACATCTTCGCGCGGCTCTCCGCGCTTGGCATCGAGGTGCTGAGCATGCGCAACAAGGTCAACCGCCTGGAGGAGATCTTCATGCGCCTGGTCGAGGGGCGCGGCGCGCCCGGGGAGGGCGCCGCGCCGGCCCTCGAGGCGCTGCCGCCGCAGCAGCCGGTGCGGGTGGCACGATGAGCAGTGTGGCGCAGACCGCCGCCGCGCCGCCGAACCTGCGCCTGGTGCACTGGATCGGTTTCAAGACCATCCTCATCCGCGAGTACGGCCGCATTATCCGCATCTGGGGTCAGACCATCGTGCCGTCGGTGGTGACCGCGGTGCTGTACTTCGCCATCTTCGGCAGCCTCATCGGCGGGCGCGTCGGACCCATGGGGGGCTTCGACTACAAGCAGTTCATCGCGCCCGGCCTCATCATGATGTCGGTGATCACCAATTCCTACGGCAACGTGGTCGCCTCCTTCTTCGGTGCCAAGTTCGGCAAACACGTCGAGGAACTGCTGGTCTCGCCGCTTCCCAACTGGGTCATCGTCGCCGGCTACGCCAGCGGTGGGGTCCTGCGCGGCGTGCTGGTCGGGGCGGCGGTCACCGTCGTGTCGCTGGTGTTTACGCACCTGCACGTGCACCACCTGCTCGTGGTGATCACCGCGCTGCTCCTCACCTCGCTCACCTTCGCGCTCGCGGGGTTCCTCAATGCGCTGTTCGCCAAGAACTTCGACCAGGTGAACTGGATCCCCTCATTCGTCCTCACCCCGCTCACCTATTTCGGTGGCGTGTTCTACTCGGTGAGCCTGCTGCCGGGGTGGGCGCGCACGCTCTCCTACGCGAACCCGATCCTCTACATGGTCAACGCCTTCCGCTATGGCTTCCTGGGCGTTTCCGACGTCGATGTCGGCGTAGCGTTCGCGCTCATGGCCGGCGCCGCGGTGGTGCTGTTCACGCTCGCGGTGGCACTCATGAATCGCGGCTCGGGCATCCGCGATTGAGGCGCGTGGCGCTCGTGAGCGCGCGCGCCGCGCACGCTCTCGATGAGGACCTGCCGCCGCTGCTGGGGGCCTTCGCCGCCTCAGGTGCAGCCGCCGAGATCGCCGACTGGGATGACCCCACGGTCGACTGGGGCAGCTTCGATGCGGCCCTGCTGCGCTCGGCCTGGGATTACACCGAGCGCCTGAGCGAGTTCCTTGCCTGGGTGCAGCGCACCGCCAGCCAGACGCTGCTTCTGAACACCCAGGCGGTGGTGCAGTGGAACTCTGACAAGCACTACCTGGCGGAGCTCGCCCGCCAGGGCCTGCCGACCGTGCCGAGCGCCTTCTGCGAGCCCGACCAGGATCCGCAGGCGGTGCTTGAGGGCTTCCTCGCCCGCCAGCGACTGCCCGAACTCGTGGTGAAGCCCGCGGTCGGGGCGGGCTCGCGCGACACGCGTCGCCATCCGCGCACCGCGGTGCCGCAGATCCTCGAACACGTGCGGCCGCTCCTCAAGAAGCGCCGCAGCGTGCTGCTGCAGCCCTACCTGCCAAGCGTGGACCAGGATGGCGAGACGGCGCTCATCTATATCGGCGGCAGTTTCAGCCACGCGATCCGCAAGGGACCGCTGCTGCCCCCGGGCGCAGCGGCGACCGCAGCGCTCTTTGCCCCCGAGGAGATCACGCCCCGTATCCCGGCGGATGACGAGCGGGCGCTCGCGGAGCGACTGCTCGCCGCGCTGCCCTTCCCGGATCTGCTCTACGCGCGCATCGATCTGATCCGCGGCGAGGGCGGGGAGCCGCGCCTGCTCGAGCTCGAGCTCACCGAGCCCTCGCTGTTCTTCGCCCACGGGGCCGGCTCCGCCGCGCGCCTGGCACAGGCGACCCTGGCACGGCTCGCGGCGAGCCTGCGCCATTAGCGCACCCGGTACCCCCGAAACGCCGCAGCTAATGTGAGGCGTTTCACACAAAAGGGCTCCTAAGCCCTTGTAGCAAAAAAACTTTCACATTTCCGTCACGCGACTGACGCGCTGCCGCATCAGCCTTGGCGCAGTCACTTTGTGGGCCGCGCTAACGGAGGCGCACAGCCACATGAAAGCGACGGGACTGACAGCCTTCATGGCGCGCGTGGACGCAGCGGAGTACGGCCTGTGCCGCAGGCTCAACCGCGGTGCCGCCTTTGCGCTGCCGCGGCGCATCTTCCAGGTGGCGAGCCGTCTTGGCGATGGCCTCATCTGGTACGTGCTGCTGGCGGCGCTGCCGCTGCTCTACGGCGCGGCAGCCCTGCGGCCCTGCGGCATCATGGCTCTCACCGGCGCACTCGGCGTTCTGATCTACGCCTTCCTCAAGAAGCTGTTCGTGCGTGAGCGCCCCTTCATCACGCACCTGAGCATCGACCGCGCGGCGGCTCCGCTCGATCGCTACAGCTTCCCCTCCGGCCACACCCTGCACGCCGTCTCCTTCACCTGGCAGGCGGGGGCGCACTTCCCGGAGCTTCTGTGGGTACTGCTGCCGCTCGCCGCCCTCATCGGCGCGAGCCGCGTGGTGCTCGGCCTGCATTACCCCTCCGACGTGCTCGCCGGCGGGGCACTCGGGGCGCTGCTCGCGGTCCTCGGGCTCGCCTGCGGCTGAAGCTGATGCCGCCCCCAGCCTGCACCCGCGCGCACCCGGCGCGCCCGCCGCGCTAGAACGTGCGCATCCTCTTCATCTCCGACGTCTACTTCCCGCGGGTCAACGGCGTCTCCACCTCCATCCGCACCTTCCGCGAGGACCTCACCACGCAGGGGCTGGCGACGCTCCTCGTGGCGCCGCAGTACGCCGGCAGCGCCGCCGCCGAGGCGGGGATCGTGCGCGTGAGCGCCGCCTCGGTGCCTAAGGACCCCGAGGACCGGCGCATGCGCTGGGGTGCGCTCACGCGCACGCTCGATGGCCTGCCGCGCGGCAGCTTCGACCTCGTCCACATCCACACGCCCTTCATGGCTCACTATGCCGGCGTGCGCGCCGCGCGCCGCGCCGGCGTGCCGTGCGTGGCGACTTACCACACCTTCTTCGAGGAGTACCTGCACCACTACGTGCCGGCGCTGCCGCGGGCGCTCGGTCGCAGCGCCGCGCGTCACTTCACGCGCTCGCAATGCGCCGCCGTGCAGGCACTCATCGCCCCCTCCGAGCCCATGCGCGCGGTTCTGAGCGACTATGGCGTCACGACGCCCATCCACGTGCTGCCCACGGGGCTGCCCGCCGATCGCTTCCGCTTAGGCGACGGCGCGGCCTTTCGCGCGCTCGCCGGGATCGCGCCGGAGCGCACCCTCGTGACCTACATCGGCCGCGTGGCACACGAGAAGAACATCGGCTTCCTGGTGCAGATGTTCCGCCGCGTGCTGGCGCAGCGCCCGGAGGCGCTGCTGGTGATCGCCGGTGAGGGTCCCGCGCGCGCAGGCCTGCGCGAGCAGGTGGCCGCTCTTGGTCTGAGCGCGCACGTGTACTTCGCCGGCTACCTCGAGCGCGATGGCGCGCTCCTCGACTGCTATGCGGCCGCCGATGCGTTCGTATTCGCCTCACGCACCGAGACGCAGGGGCTGGTGTTGCTCGAGGCGATGGCGCAGGGCGCGCCCATCGTGTCCACCGCCGAACTCGGCACGCGCTCGATCCTCTTGCCCGGCAGCGGTGCGCTCGTGGTCGCGGAGGATGAGGCCGCCTTCGCGGCCGCGGTCGTGCGGCTGCTCAGCGAGCCTGCGCTGCGCGCCGAGCTGCGCGAGCGCGGCCGCAGTTACGCACGCGCCTGGTCCTCGGCCACCATGGCGCGGCGCCTGGGCGAGATCTACCGCGCCCTGGTGCAGGCCCCGCAGGCGGCGCAGGTCGCACGCGCCGCCGGTTAGGACGCCCGCCGCCGGGCCCCGCTCCCGTCTTTGGGCGGCGACAGCGGTGCGCCGCGTCCGTTCTGAGCTACACTTTCGGGACTGCCTGACCGCGGGTGTTTGGAGCGGCGTATGGGAGCAAAACGGGCCCTGATCGTGGACGACTCGAAGTCCGCGCGCCTGTTCCTCGCACGGGTATTGGAAAAGTACGACATCGACGTCGATTCTGCGGAGAGCGCGGAAGCGGCGATCGACTACCTGACCAGCAACCGCCCCGACGTGATCTTCATGGATCACCTGATGCCCGGCATGGACGGCCTGCAGGCCGTGCAGCACATCAAGAACGATCCGCGCACCGCCACCATCCCCATCATGATGTACACCTCGCAGGAGGGGGAGCTGTACCTCGGGCAGGCGCGCGCGCTGGGGGCGGTCGGGGTGCTGCCCAAGCAGATCAAGCCCACCGATGTCTCCAAGGTCCTCTACCAGCTGCACCTGGTGCCCGACCGGCGCAGCGAGGAGCAGTCAAGCTTCAAGCCGGTGAACGTGCGCCTGGAGGGCGAGACGCCCGAGTCGGCAGCGCCGATGCTCTCCAAGCCCCTCACCGACAGCGCGCTGCGCGAGCACTTCGCGGACCTGCGGCGCGCGCTGGTGGCCGGCATCGATACGCAGACCGACCGCATCACCTCTGAGGTGCGGGCGCTGCTGTTGGAGTCGCTGCCGCAGCAGCCCGCCAGCCAAGCCCCCGCAGCGGCCGGGGAAGCCCTGGCGCCGCCGCCCGCCGCCCCGCCGTGGGCCTGGATCACCGCCTGCGCCGCACTCGCCATCGCGCTGCTGTCGACGGCGCTGTGGTGGCGCAGCGTGCACCTGCTCGAGGGGCTGAGTGCCCAGCTCGAGCAGCTGCGCCTGCCTAAGGTTGCGAACCTCATGCCGGCGCCGGCCGCGCTGCCCGCCGCCGCGCCGCTGCCGGCGGTCGCGCCGGCTGCGGCCGTGGAGGTGAAGCCGATCGTGGTGCTGGTGCCCTACGGTGCGGATGCGCTGGGCGGCGGACGCCTGGAGGTGATCGGCAAGCTGCTGAAGGGCATGGCTGCCGAGAAGCGTGGCGCGAACCTCGAGGTACGCACCTACGCCGGGCGCTTCTGTCTCATGGGCAACGGCACCGACGGCTACTCGCTCGCCCCCGAGGAGATGCTGTACTCGCGCTGCGACGTGGTGGGTAACCCCTCCGATGATGCGCTCTCGCCCGCGCAGCGCACGCCGCTCGCGCTCGCCAACCTGATCGGCGATGTGCGCAGCTCCACCAACGGCGCGGTCGGCGTGCGGCTCCTGATCGGTGATCCCGCGCAGCTGGCGCAGCCCTACCCGCAGATGGTTCCCGACCTCACCGCGGGGGAGTGGAACCGGGCGGCCGTCGCCAACAACCGTGTTGAGATCCGCGTGCATTGAACTCGATCGTTCTGTCCGCAGCCGCCGGCGCCGAGGAGTTCCAGCCCGCGCGCTGGCTGCGCAACCGTCATTTGCAGTCGATGCTGGCGAGCACCTCCTGGCGCCGGCCGCGCGTGCTCGCGCGCGCCGCCGCCATGCGCGCCGCGGCGCGCGAAGTGCTGCTCGACTGCGGCGCGGGCGTGCGGCTGCAGGCCCTGATCTCCACCCCGCCCGCGGGTGAGCGCCAGGGCGTCGCCCCGGTCGTGCTGCTGCACGGCTGGGAGGGGAGTGCGGAGTCGCTCTACGTGCTGTCGCTCGCGCAACGGCTCTACGCCCAGGGAATCGAGGTGGTACGCCTCAACCTGCGCGATCACGGCGAAACCCATCAGCTCAACCGCGAGCTGTTTCATTCGTGCCGCCTGCCGGAGGTCGTGGGTGCGATCGGCGCGCTGCAGCGCGCGCACCTCGCGGCACGGCCGCTGCAGCTGGCGGGCTTCTCACTCGGGGGCAACTTCATGCTGCGCGTCGCGGCGCAGGCCCGCGCGGCGAATCTTGAGCTGGCGCAGGCGATCGCGGTGTCCCCGGTGCTCGACCCGACGGCGACGCTGATGGCGCTGCAGCGCGGCTTTCCCGGCTATGAGCTGTACTTCGTGCGTAAGTGGCTGCGCTCGCTGCGCAAGAAGCAGGCGGCGTGGCCGGACGTCTATGACTTCACCGCGATCAGCCGTATGCGCGATCTCAAGAGCATGACCGCGGAACTGGTGCGCCAGTACACCGAGTTTGGAAGCCTGGCTGACTACCTGAACGGCTACGCCATCACCGGCAGCCGTCTTGCGCACCTGGAGGTGCCCTCGAGCATCATCACTTCGCTCGATGACCCGATCATCCCGGCGGCGGGGCTGGCGGCGCTCGCCCATCCGGCGGCGCTGTCGGTGACGGTGTCACGCTACGGCGGCCACTGCGGCTTCTTTGCGCGCCTCCCCGGACCCACCTGGCTCGAGCGGCGCATGGTGAACCAGCTCGGCGGCAGCCTCCCCTAGCGCGCGCCGCGCTTCTCCTCGAACTGGATGACGGGCTCGCCGCTGGTCACGGTGACCGCCCCGTCGATGACCGCGCCCTTGGCCACGGCGATGCTGCGGGCCACGATGTCGGCGCGGATGACGGCGCTGGCGCCGACCTCGAGCTTGTTCTCGACCACGAGGCGCCCGGTGATGCGGCCCGCCACCACGGCAGCCAGGGCGTGAATCTCCCCCTCCCATTGCGCGGTGACGGACATGCGCAGGGTGCCGGTAATGCGCCCGTCGCCGCGCACCGAGCCACAGACCACCAGGGGTCCTGGGGTCTCGAGGTCACCGGTGACCCTGACCCCCTCGGCGATGAAGGTCGGCGACTCGCCGACCGAATCGATCAGCCGCCGCTTCTGGGGGTCGTTCATCCGCTACTCCGCGAGGCTCGAGGCGGGGTCATAATACGTAACGCTCAAGGCTTAAAAGGCCGACCATGTTCACATTCTGGGCAGTGCGCGCCCCGTTCCTGGCCGCACTGCTGATCCTCATCGCCGGCTGCAGCAGGGAGCAGCAGGACTGGCGCTCGGCGGTGTCCGCGGACAGCGCGGAGGGCTATACGCGCTTCCTCGAGCAGCACGGTGACAGTGAGCTCGCCAATCAGGCGCGGCTGCGGGTCGCGCAGCTCGAGGAGGAGCGCGCCTGGAGCCAGGCCAATGGCATCGCCAGCATCGAGGCCTATCGCCAGTTCCTGACTCATTTCCCGAATGGCAAGTGGGCCGAGACGGCGCGCATCCGCATCGAGGGCTTTTCCCTCGGCTCCCTGCCGCGCACCGCGGGTGCCGTCGGTGCGCCGGTGGCCGCGCGCGTGGGCGTGAATGCCCTGCAGCTGGCGACCGGCGTCAGCGGTGCAAGCGCCGCCGCCGCTGCGGCGCCGGGCATCCCGTCCCACAGTGCCGATGAAGTCGTGGCTGCGGCAGCTGCGGCGGAAGTCGGCCCGGCGGCCGAACCGGCACCCGAAGCGCAGGAGACCCGCGCCGTGCTGCTCACGCGCGCCAGTGCCGAGGGCTATGGGGTGCAGCTGGGGGCTTTCGGCAGTGAGGCGAGCGCCGACCGGGAGTGGCAGCGCCTGCAGGGCCGCTTCAGTCCGCAGCTTGCCGGCCTCGCCCCACGCATAGTCGTGGCGCAGACCGGCGCCGGGGAGCTCTATCGCCTGCAGGCCCCGGCGAGCGGCGAGGCGCAGGCCCGCGCCCTGTGCGATGCGCTCAAGGAGCAGTCGCAGGCCTGCGTGCCCGTCATTCCGCGCTGATCCGGCAATAAAGAAAAAGGCCGTCGGCTTTCACCGACGGCCGAATGCCATCTGAGGCTCACACTGCTGCGCTTGGCTCCAAAGTGACAAATCGCGTCACCCGTCATGCTCTACGGGATCATCGATAAGTCATTGGTTCGATTGAACTTTGATACTTGGCACACCCCTTGCTCTATTCAGATCAGCTGCGAACAACTTCCCCGTGTTCGCTCCTGCGCGCCGCGATGCGACTTCCCCCGCTTCGCGGCGCTTTTTTTTGGGTGATCGGAGGGGAAACGGGACGAGCGCTCGAGGGGGATCGAAAGTGACGCCCCGTTTCCCACTCCGGTCATTCGTGCGCGGCCGACGCCAGTTGCGCCGTCGCGGTTGTCTGTGAAACCTCTGTCTGGTGCGCTTGCAGTGCCGAGAGGTTGCGCACCACGAAACTCGCCTGCGGTGCGAGCGCCTGGGCCTTCGCCAGATCTGCACTCGCGGCCGTCATGTCTGAGTCGAGCCAGTGCATGACCGCACGGTTCGAGTAGGCGACCGCCGCGGCGGCGTCGCTTTGCTTGCGCGTCTGCGGACTCCAGCTGAGCATCGAGCCGTCAGCGCTGTGTGCATCTTGCACGGCGGCATCACAGGCGAGGCGTGCCTTGGCGAGTTGCTTCGTCATCGTGTAGGCGACGCAGCGGTTGGTGTCGAGTGCCTGCGGATCGGCCATGGCGGCCGAGGGCGCCTGTCCTAACACCGCATGCGCGGCGGTGCTGTAGTCGCCGGTGGCGAGCTTCTCCCCGCCGGTGCGATTGCTGTAGGCAACGAACACGAACGGCTCGGTGGACTCGGCAGCAGCTGCGGCGCTGACGATGATGGCAGTGGTGAGGATCCCCAGACTCACCGCCTGGGCGTGCCTGCCACGATTGCGGTGCATGAACATGTGGGCGTCTCCTGTGGTTTCCGTTATCACGCTGCGCACTCTGATCTCGAGTGCGTGGGGGCACGATACGAACGAGGAGGGGTCGCGACAAACGAAACGAATTCGCGCGATACGTGATGACTGCTCAGCCACACTGGTACTCCGTGAGTGCCCAGCGCGTGAGAGCTTTCACCTGCGGCTTGTCGGCATCCTTGGCACGGCTGACGAGGTAGTAGGAGTCGGCGGTGTTGAGCTGCACGCCGAACACGCGCACCAGGGCGCCGGTGCGCATCCACGAATCACACAGCACCGCCGGCACCAGCGCGATGCCGAGGCCGCGCTCGGCGGCGCGCACCACGGCCGACATGGTGTCGAACTCGATGACCTGCTTGGGCTCCGGTGTTTCCAGGCCCACGACATCCGCCCAGCTGTCCCAGGCGAACGGACGCGTGCGATCGACGATCAGCGCCAGCGTGCCAAACAGCTCGCGGCCGAGCTGCGCCACGCGCGGCGCGTGCTCGCGCGCACACACCGCGATCAGCGGCGAGGAGAACAGGCGCACGCTCTTCATGCCGGGCGGCGGCGCATCGGCGAGCACGATGGAGATGTCCGCGGTCACCGGATGCGCCGCGGGCCGCGGATCGCGCGTGTCCAGCTGCACGTCGACCTGCGGGTTCTCGGCGCAGAAGGAGCCGAGGCGCGGGATGAAGAGCTCGCTCGCGAACAGCGCCGGCAGGCGCACGCGCAGCGTCTGGCGCCCGTTGCGACGCGCCAGCTGCGCGAGCGTGCGGTCGAGCGCCTCCAGCAGCGGTTCTACCTCATCGAGCAGGCGATGCGCGGCCGTCGTCAGTTCCAGCGCCCGCGTCTTGCGCTCGAACAGTCGCATACCGAGAGCCGTTTCTAATTCTTTCATCTGGTGGCTCACCGCCGAGGGCGTGACACACAATTCATCGGCCGCGAACTTAAAGCTGCGATGACGTGCCGCCGAGCAGAACGCCCGCAGATTTTTCAGCGGCGGGGGTCGTGACAAGCGCATCATCTCTTACCGTCCTTAGTCCGCAGGAAACCCTGTAGCAAGATCCGTGCCCCGCACAGGAGGGCTCGGCGCGGGGCCTGCGCCTCCCGGAGGGCGTCCGCCTGCTTCAGGGGAGTGCGGCGCCGGCGACTGACGCACCCAAGCGGTGCGCTGCCGGGCGGTTAGAATTCGTCACTGCGGTTTTCGAGAGGTACGGGCGCACAGATGGAATACCGGGACTACTACAAGATCCTGGGAGTCGAGCGCGCCGCGACCGCCGACCAGGTCAAGACGGCCTACCGGCGGCTGGCGCGCAAGTTTCACCCGGATGTCAGCAAGGAAAAGAACGCCGAGGAGCGCTTCAAGGAGGTGCAGGAGGCGTACGAGGTTCTGAAGGACCCTGAGAAGCGCGCCGCCTACGACCAGCTCGGGGCGGACTGGAAGTCGGGCGAGCAGTTCCGGCCGCCCCCGGACTGGGGCAGCGGCTTCGAGCACGCCGGCCCCGGGCCTGAGCGCGGGCGGCGCCGCACCGCGGGCGCGCGCGGCCGCGGTGGCGGCGAGGGTTACTCGCAGGCCGACTTCAGCGATTTCTTCTCCTCGCTGTTCGGCGGTGACACCGGCTTCTCGCCCGGCGCTGGCGCGCCTGCCGCCGGCAGCGACCACCACGCGCGCGTCGACATCGACCTGGAGGAGGCCTACCGCGGCACGACACGCACGCTCGAGCTGCGCCGTCCGGAAGTGAAGCCCGACGGCACCGTGGCGCTCGTGAATCACACGGTGCGGGTCACGATCCCCGCCGGAGTGACCGAGGGGCAGCTGATCCGCCTCGCGGGCCAGGGGGCCCCGGGGCCCGGCGGCGGCCAGTCCGGTGACCTGTACCTGGAAGCGCATATCCTGCCGCACCAGCTCTATCAGCTCGACGGGCGCGACGTGACACTGAGCTTCCCGGTGGCACCCTGGGAGGCAGCGCTCGGCGCCTCAGTCAACGTGCCCACGCTCGGGGGCGCGGTGGCGATGCAGGTCCCACCCAACTCCCAGACTGGCCAGAAGCTCAGGCTGCGCGGGCGCGGGCTTCCCGGTACGCCTGCCGGCGATCAGTACGTGCAGCTGAAAGTAGTGCTGCCGCCGGCGGCGACGCCGGAGGCCAAGGCGATATATGAACAGATGCGCGAGAAGCTCAGCTTCGATCCGCGCGCTGAGCTTGCGAGGTGATCCATGGTACGCGTGACAACGACGGTGCTTCAGGCACAGGTGCTCACCGAGGGCGACTGGATCGCAGCGCGGGAGATCTGCCGTCTGTGCCGCATCGACCTTGAGGCGGTGATGGAGCTGGCTGATCTTGGGGTCATCGCGCCGCGTCGCAGCGGCAGCGACTGGCAGGTGCCGGCGACCGCGCTGCCACGGCTGCGCATCGTCGGGCGCCTGATGCAGGACCTCGGGGTGAACGTCAGCGGTGCGGCGCTCGCGGTGGAGCTCCTGGAGGCGCGGCGTGCGCTCGAGCGGCGCATCCGCGATCTTGAGGGCGAGCGCGGCTAGTGACCGAAGGTGCTGCCGCCCTGGCGCAGCCACTCGAACTCCTGCGGGGTGCTGGTGCGTCCGAGGGACTCGTTGCGGTGCGGGAAGCGCCCGAACTGTTCGATGAGCGCGCGGTGGTTCTCGGCCGAACGCAGCGCGCCCTCGAAGAAGGCGCGCAGCGCCTGCGGCGCTTCCGTGAGCAGACGGCGGTAGGCGGCCACTGACTCGTCCTGCACCTCACGTGTCTCGGCGTGCTGCAGCGGCATGTAGAAGAAGATGCGCTCCACCACGTCGAGCGCTGCATCGGCGGCGGACTGCATCCCCGAGAGCGTCAGCGCCAGCGCCTTGTCATCGTAGGCGAAGGCGCGCGCGCTGCCGCGATAGATGTTTCTCGGGAACTGATCGAGCAGCAGGATCAGGCTCAGGCGCCGGCGCGGGCCGTCGGCCCAGGCGGCGAGGTCGCCGGCGGCGGCGCGCTCGAGCAGCTTGCCGAACTGCGCGCGGATGGTGTCATCGCGCCGCTGCCGCACGGCGGAGGACTCATCCCCGAACCAGAAGCGCACGCGGCGGTTGAGCTCGGCGGCCGCCAGGGGCAGCGGCCCGAACCAGAACTCCCGGATGCGGCGCGCCTCGTCCATCTCATTCGGCCCTGGTGTCGCGGTCCGCCTCGAACAGCTTCTCCAGCTGCTGGGCGGCCTCGAGCGAGGTGGCCAGGAACTTCTTGTCGTCCTCCTTGACCGCGTACTGCCTGGCAAGCGTTGCCTCGTCGTGGACGCGGAAGCGCCTCACCACCTCGCGCGCCTGCGCCGCGGTCTGCCCGGAGGCCTCGAGCAGCGCTGCGGCCATCTCCAGGCTCGAGCCGTAGGTCTCGCGCACGATGTCCCTGGCCTTGACGCCTGCGTCCATGAGCGCGAACACGTGCTGGCGGTTGCGGGCGCGGGCGAAGATGCGGATCTGCGGGAACTGCTCGCGCACCAGCACGGCGGTGCGCGTGGCCGCCTCGACCTCATCGATGGCGAGCACCACGAAGCGTGCCTGCGGCGCACCGGCGGCGCGCAGCAGGTCGAGGCGCGAGGCGTCGCCATAGAACACCTCGTTGCCGAAACGGCGCACGAAGTCGACGTGCGTCTGGCTGCTGTCGAGCGCGGTGAAGGGGATGCCGCGCACCCGCAGCACGCGGCCCACGATCTGACCGAAGCGCCCGAAGCCGGCGATGATCACAGGAGTCGTCTGGCCGGGGATGGCATCGAAGGGGCGCGCTGCGGGCATCAGCCAGCGCTTCGCGAACGCCTCGTAGGCAATCAGCAGCAGCGGCCCGAGCATCATCGACAACGTGACCGCCAGCACCAGCAGATCGGCGGTGTCGGCCCGGATCAGGCGCTCGCGCGCGGCGAGCGTGAACAGCACGAAGGCGAACTCGCCCCCGGCCGGGATCGAGAAGGCGAGGCGGCGCGCCGAGTCGCTCTTCTGCCCGGCCAGGCGTCCGAGGAGGGCTACGATCACCACCTTGATGAGGATGAGGCCCGCGGTGACAGCGAGCAGCGTCAGGGGCTCGGAGCGCAGCAGGCCTAAGTTCGCCGACATGCCGACCGAGATGAAGAAGAGACCGAGCAACAGTCCTTTGAAGGGCTCCAGGTCCGCCTCGAGCTCGTGCCGGAACTCGCTGTCGGCGAGCAGCACGCCGGCGAGGAACGCACCGAGGGAGGCCGAGAGGCCGGCAAGGTTGGCGAGCAGCGCGGTCGCGATCACCGTCAGCAGTGCCGCGGCAGTGAATACCTCGCTCACCTGGGTGCGTGCCACCAGCCGCAGCGCCGGGCGCAGCACCAGGCGGCCGCCTGCAAACACCACGATCGCGATGACGGCGAGGAGCTTGACGAGCCCGACCCACCAGGCGCCGGCGCCGGCGTGACTCGTGCTGTCAGCGGCGAGCAGCGGCAGCACCGCCAGCACCGGCAGTACCGCGAGGTCCTGGAACAGGAGGATCGCGAACGCCGCGCGGCCATGCTGCGTCTGCAGCTGCCGCCGTTCGGCGAGCACCTGCAGCACCAGCGGGGTCGAGGAGAGCGACAGCCCGAAGCCGATGATGCCGGCCGCGATCAGGGGCTGACCCGAGGCGCAGGCGACCAGGCCGAGCGCCAGCGCGCACAGCAGCACCTGGGCGGCACCCAGGCCGAAAACCAGGCGGCGCATGACCCACAGGCGTGTCGGCTGCAGCTCGAGCCCGATGATGAAGAGCAAGAGCACGATGCCGAACTCCGACACCTGGGTGATGCCGCCGACGTTACCGACGAGGTTCAGGCCCCAGGGGCCGATGGCGAGGCCGGCGGCCACGTAGCCTAGGATCGAGGACAGCCTCAGAAAGCGAAACAGCGATACCGCAACCACGGCGGCGGCCAGCAGGATCGCGGTTTGGGCGAGTGAGATCATGAACTTGGCGATTCTGGCAGGAAACGGTAGCCCGGTTCAGCCTTGAGTTTGCGAACGCCGAGCCCCATGCCTCGCCAATGCTCGATACCACGTTCACCCTTGCCGAGGCTTCTGACCTCGAGGATCCCCTGGATGCCTACTCCGCCGCCGTCGTCGGGGCAGTCGAGGCCGTGGGACCCGCCGTCGTCAGTGTCTATGTCGGGAGCGCGGATGAGGCCGAGCGCGCCCGTGGCGGCGCCGGCTCCGGGGTCGTCGTAACCCCCGACGGTTATCTGCTCACCAACGAGCACGTGGTGGAGAAGGTGAGCCACGCGCGCGTCACGTTCGTCGACGGCAGGAGCGTGCCGGCGGTCGTGGCAGGCCGCGATCCGGCCACCGATCTGGCGGTGCTGCGTGCCCAGGCCGCAGCGCTTCCCTACGCACAGCTGGCGCAGGCGCGGCCGTTGCGTGCCGGACAGCTGGTGGTGGCGGTCGGCAATCCCTTCGGTTTCGAGTCGACCGTGTCCGCGGGCGTCGTGAGCGCACTCGGGCGCTCGCTGCGCAGCCGCCATGGCCGCCTCATCGAGGGCGTGGTGCAGCATTCCGCGGCGCTCAACCCCGGCAACTCCGGCGGCCCGCTCGTGGATGCGCGCGGGCGCGTCGTGGGCATCAATACCGCGATCATCGCCATGGCGCAGGGCATCGGTTTTGCCGTGCCGACGGCGACGGCGCAGTGGGTGCTGACGGAGATCCTGACCCAGGGACGCGTGCGGCGTGCCTGGCTCGGCGTTGCGGTGCGCGACCGTCCGCTCGACCTGAGACTAGTGCGGGCGCTCAGCCTCGAGCACCGCCGGGCGGTGGAGATCCTGTCGCGCGAGGCGAGCGGCCCTGCCGCCGCGGCTGACCTGCAGCCGGGGGACCTGATCGTCACGGTCAATGGAGACGCGGTCGATGGGATCGACATGCTCCACCAGCGCCTGGCGCGCGTGCCGCCCGGGAGCGAACTCACCCTCGGGGTGGTGCGCCGCACGCAGCGCCTGAACGTCGCGCTCGTGGCGCGCGAACCGCCTGCCTAAGGCCGCCTCACTCGCACAGGCTCTCGAGGTACCCCTGCGCCTGCGCGGACAGGCGCTTCATGGCAAGCGCCCGCGCCTTCGGTGCATCCACGAGGTATTCGAGCGGGCCGGATACCAGCATCTGGCGGATGCGCGGGTCGCGTGCCGAGGCGCGTGCCATCTTGTTCAGGAGCGTGAAGCCGCGGTTGATCACGGCGCCGCGGGCGCGGTTGTGCTCGATCGTGCGCGCCAGGTACTGCCCGAAGCGGGCGTAGAGGAAGTAGTCGTCATCGCCTGCCTGGAAGCGCACTTCCGCGAAAAAGTCCGGGAAGTTCCTGGCGAGATAATCGTTCAGGGGTTCAAGAGCAGGCCGAGAGTCGCTGTCAGTCGACGCTTTGCGCTGTTTCATCTGGGGTGCAACACCTTGAAGGACGGGTGACGTGCAAACGGCGCGCATAGTGGGGCAGCAAGTTCTGCGATGCAAGCGCTTGGCGTTACAGTCTTCTGCATGAGGCCGAAATTCTTCCGCAGCCTCGCGGCGCTGCGCCGCTGGCTCCTGGAACATCACGCGACGGCCGCCGAGCTCGTGGTCGGCTTCTACAAACGCGACAGCGGCCGCCCGAGCCCCACCTGGGCGCAGGCGGTCGAGGAAGCCCTGTGCTTTGGCTGGATCGACGGCGTGCGCCACCGCCGCGATGAGGCAAGTTACACGGTGCGCTTCACACCGCGGCGCGCCGGCAGCACCTGGAGCCGGGTGAATGTCGCCAGGATCGCAGCGCTCACGGCCGCGGGGCACATGCGCGCAGCCGGGGAGCGTGCCTTCGCCACGCGCCGCGCTGCGCGCTCCAGGCAATACTCCTACGAGCAGCGGCCGGCTGAGCTGCCGGCACCCTATGCCGGCATGCTCGCCCGTCGGCGTGCCGCTGCAGGTTTCTTCGCCGCCCAGGCGCCGTCCTACCGCCGGGCGGCCACCTGGTGGGTGCTGAGCGCCAAGAAAGAGGCGACGCGCCTGCAGCGCGCCACCACGCTGCTGCGACTCTCGGGGGCAGGTGCATTGATCCCGCAGTTTCTGCCGCGTCGCTGAAGGGCGCCGAGCGTTCAGCGCGGCGCGGATTCCCAGTCGGCTCGTCTGAGCCGGTAGAGCACGTGCGGGCGCAGCGGGTGACCGTGCGCAAGGCGCGGGTGCTCGAAGTCGGCCGCCAGGTCGTGCCGCATGCCGAGGCGCTGCATCACCGCCCGCGAGCGGCGGTTCGCAGGAACCGTGAACGCCAGCACCTCCTCGAGCGCCAGCGTCTGAAAGCCGAAGCGCAGTACCGCGGCGGCCGCCTCGGTGGCCAGCCCCTGGCCCCATTGTCCTTTGGCGAGGCGCCAGGCGATCTCGAGGCAGGGGGCGAAGGGGGCGGGGAAGGTGGCGACGGTGAGCCCGAGGGCGCCAACGAAGGTGCCATCGTCGCGCCGCTCGAGCGCCCACAGGTCCCAGCCGCGCTCGGCGATGCGCGCGCGATAGCGCCCCGCCAGCGCGTCGCTCTCGGAGCGCTCAAGACAGCGCGGCATGTACCGCATGACCTCAGGGTCGGCATTCAGGGCGGCGAAGGGCGCAAGGTCGGCATCCCGCCACTGGCGCAGCGCAAGACGCGGGGTCGCAAGTTCACTCATCCGGTCCTCATCGGGCGTGGTCCCGGCGGCGCTTGCAAGCGCACCCCGGGCCGGTATTATCGAACGCATAGTGATGGTGTAAGACAGTCGGTCGACGGGGACGTCACATTCCCCCGTTTCGCCCCCGGCTGCTCATTCGCGGATCCCTTGAGGTCCTGCGGATCTCCTTCAGCGCAAGAATTGCCGGCCAGCCCGCTTCCAAAGGGTCCGCGGAAAAACTCCTCCACGGGCGGCTGGCGCCGCATGAGCGAAGACATCATCGAGGCACCATGGATACGCGAAGCTTGGGACTCTACAAGGACGCCTACGAGCGCGACAGCTGCGGCTTTGGCCTGATCGCCAGCCTCGATGACGCCGCGAGTCACTGGCTGGTGAAGACCGCCATCAGCTCCCTCAACCGTCTTACGCATCGCGGGGCGGTCGCCGCGGACGGCAAGACCGGGGACGGCTGCGGTCTGCTGCTGAAGAAGCCGGAAACCTTCCTGCGCGCCGTGGCCGCTGAGGCCGGCATCGAGCTGGCTGAGCGTTTCGCGTCCGGCCTGGTTTTCCTCTCGCACGAGCCGCAGGCCGCGCAGGCGGCGCGCGCCGAGCTCGGCGCGCAGCTCGCAGCCCGGGGCCTGAAACTCGCCGGCTGGCGCGTCGTACCCACCGACCCTCAGGCGTGTGGCGCCGAAGCCCTCAAATCCCTGCCCCGCATCGAGCAGGTGTTCGTTAATTGCCCGCAAGGCATCGACGAGGCTGCCTTCAACCGCCTCCTCTACATGGCTCGGCGGCTGACGGAAAAGACGCGCAGCGCCGATACGGCCTTCTACATCCCGAGCCTTTCGGCCAGCACCATCGTCTTCAAGGGCATGGTGATGCCGCAGTACCTGGCGCAGTTCTACCCCGACCTCGCCGATCCGCGCCTCGAGAGTTCGGTGGCGGTGTTCCACCAGCGCTTCTCCACAAACACGCTGCCGCAGTGGCGCCTCGCCCACCCGTACCGCTACCTCGCCCACAACGGCGAGATCAACACCGTGGAGGGCAACCGCAACTGGGCGCTGGCCCGCGGGCCGCTCCTCGTGACACCGCTGCTGCCGGATCTGGCGGCGGCACTGCCGCTGGTCTCCCTCACCGGCTCCGACTCGCAGAGCCTGGACAACATGCTCGAAGTGCTGCTGCTCGGCGGCCTCGATGCGCTGCATGCCATGCGCATCCTCATGCCGCCGGCCTGGCACGGGCTCGACACTCTGGATCCTGACCTGCGCGCCTTCTATGAGTACTACTCGGTGCACATGGAGCCCTGGGACGGACCGGCGGGCGTGGTGCTCACCGACGGCCGCTACGCCCTGTGCACGCTCGATCGCAACGGCCTGCGGCCGGCGCGCTACTGCATCACGAGCAACCGCTGCCTCACCATCGCCTCGGAGACCGGGGTGTGGGACTACGCCGCCGAAGACGTGGTGAAGAAGGGCAAGCTCGGGCCCGGCGACATGATCGCGCTCGACCTCAAGACCGGGACGCTCTTGGCTTCGGCCGACATCGACCAGATCTTGAAGAGCCGCCACCCCTACAAGGCATGGCTGAAGCAGGGCGTGAGCTACCTCGAGAGCGACCTCGTCGACCCGCGCCTGGCCGCGGAACCGATGGACCGTGCCACGCTGTCGCTCTACCAGAAGATGTTCAACGTCACGCAGGAAGAGCGCGACGACGTCATCCGGGTGCTGGCGCAGGATGAGAACGAGGCGGTCGGCTCGATGGGCGATGACACGCCGATGCCGGTGCTCTCGCACCGCGTGCGCTCGCTGTACGACTACTTCCGCCAGCAGTTCGCGCAGGTCACCAATCCCCCCATCGATCCGCTGCGCGAGACCATCGTCATGTCGCTGCAGACGCAGATCGGGCCGGAGGCGAACATCTTCGAGCCGGCTCCCGAGCACGCGCGCCAGGTGGTGCTCGGCTCGCCGATCCTCTCGCAGAGGAAGTTGCGCCAGATACTGGCGATCGAGGAGGTCAGCCACGAGTTCCTGGATCTGCAGTACGACCCGCGCGAAGGGCTGCGTGCGGCGCTCGAGCGCCTGTGCGCCAAGGCGGAGAGCGCGGTGCGCGAGGGCAAGCTGGTGCTCCTGCTCTCCGACCGCTATCTGGTGAAAGGCCGCGTCCCGGTGCATGCGCTGCTCGCCACCGGCGCCGTCCACCGGCGCCTCGTCAAGACCGGCCTGCGCTGCAAGTGCAACCTGCTGATCGAGACCGGCACCGCGCGCGAGCCGCATCACTTCGCCTGCCTGATCGGCTACGGCGCCACGGCCGTGTATCCCTACATGGCCTACCAGGTGCTCTTCGAGATGATGCGCAAGGGGCGCGTGAAGCTCGACTTCGCGGCGCGCCTGGAACTCGGGCGCAGCTACCGCGCGGGTCTGCGCAAGGGCCTTTTCAAGATCATGTCGAAGATGGGCATCTCCACCATCGCCAGCTACCGCAGCTCGCAGCTGTTCGAGATCGTGGGACTGTCCGATGCAGTCGTCGAGCTGTGCTTCACCGGCACCGAGAGCCGGGTGCAGGGCGCGGACTTCACCGACCTTGAGTCCGATGCGCTTGAGCTCGCGGCACGGGCGTGGAACGCGCGCGAGCCTATCGGGCAGGGCGGTCTGCTCAAGTACGTGCACGGCGGGGAGTACCACATGTACAACCCCGACGTGATCGCCGCCCTGCAGGCGGCGGTGGTCGCGGGCGACTACGGCTACTACCGGCAGTACGCGGCACTCGTGAACGGGCGCCCGGCTTCGACCTTCCGCGACCTCTTGGGCCTTAAGCCGCAGGTTGCGATCCCGCTCGCAGAGGTCGAGCCGCTCGAGGCGCTGCTGGCGCGCTTTGACAGCGCCGGCATGTCCCTGGGGGCCCTGTCACCGGAGGCGCACGAGGCGCTCGCCATCGCCATGAACCGCTTGGGGGCCCGCTCGAACTCCGGCGAGGGCGGCGAGGACCCGGCGCGCTACGGCACCGAGAAGAACTCCAAGATCAAGCAGGTCGCCTCCGGGCGCTTCGGCGTGACGCCGGAGTACCTGATCAACGCCGAGGTGCTGCAGATCAAGATCGCGCAGGGCGCCAAGCCCGGCGAGGGCGGGCAACTGCCCGGGCACAAGGTCAACGACATGATCGCGACCCTGCGCTTCGCGCGCACGGGCGTGGGACTCATCTCCCCGCCGCCGCACCATGACATCTACTCCATCGAGGACCTGGCGCAGCTGATCTTCGATCTCAAGCAGGTCAATCCGCGGGCGCTGGTGTCGGTGAAGCTGGTGGCGGAACCCGGCGTCGGCACCGTGGCCGCTGGCGTCGCCAAGGCCTACGCCGACCTCATCACGATCTCCGGCTACGACGGCGGCACCGGGGCGAGCCCGCTGTCCTCCATCAAGTACGCCGGCACTCCCTGGGAGCTCGGGCTCGCCGAGACCCACCAGACGCTGCGCCGCAATGACCTGCGTCACCGCGTGCGCCTGCAGGCCGACGGCGGACTGAAGACCGGCCTCGACGTGGTGAAAGCGGCCATCATCGGCGCGGAGAGCTTCGGCTTCGGCACCGCCCCGATGGTGGCGCTCGGGTGCAAGTACCTGCGGATCTGCCACCTCAACAATTGCGCCACCGGGGTCGCGACCCAGCACAACGTACTGCGCTCGAAGTATTTCATCGGCCTGCCGCAGATGGTCATGAACTACTTCCGCTTCGTCGCCGAGGAGGTACGCGAGATCCTGGCATCCTTGGGGGTGCGTACCCTCGCCGAGCTCATCGGGCGCACCGAGTACCTCGAGGTGCTCGAGGGGGTCACGCCGCGGCAGAAGAAGCTCGATCTCACCCCAATCCTCTCCGACGCCGGCGTCAGCCACGAGGCGCCGCAGTTGTGCCTCAGCCCCTCGAACACGCCCTTCGACAAGGGCGAGCTCGCCGAGCGCATGGTGCAGGAGCTGCTGCCGGCGATCGTGGCGAAGTCCGGCGGCGAATGGTCGTACGAACTGAAGAACTTCAACCGCTCGATCGGCGCGCGCCTCTCGGGGGAGATCGCGCGCCGCTGGGGCAACTACGGCATGAACGACGCGCCGCTCACGGTGCGCTGCCGCGGCAACGCCGGCCAGAGCTTCGGGGTGTGGAACGCGGGCGGCCTCAACCTCTATCTGGAGGGTGACGCCAATGACTACGTGGGCAAGGGTATGGCGGCGGGGCGCATCGTGCTGCGGCACCCGCGCAATTCGCGCTTCGTGATGAACGAGACCGTGATCATGGGCAATACCTGCCTGTATGGGGCGACCGGCGGGGAGCTGTACGCGGCAGGCCTCGCCGGTGAGCGTTTCGCGGTGCGCAACTCCGGGGCGCTGGCGGTCATCGAGGGTGCCGGGGACCACTGCTGCGAGTACATGACGGGCGGTGCCGTGTGCGTGCTCGGGCGTACCGGGGTCAACTTCGGCGCCGGCTTTACCGGCGGCTTCGCCTACGTCCTCGACCTCGAGCGCAATTTCGTCGACCGCTATAACCACGAGCTCATCGACATCAGCCGCTTTCACCCGGAGGCGATGCAGTCGCACGTGCAGCACCTCGAGGGGCTGCTCGAGCGGCACGTAGCCGAGACCGGCAGCACCTGGGCGTCTGAGATCGTGAACGACCTGCGCACCTACCTGCCGAAGTTCTGGCTCGTGAAGCCCAAGGCCGCCTCCATCGACTCCCTCATCGACAACCTGCGGCGCGCCGCCTGAAGCCTCTGGCGCCTGCCCATGGCCGATAAGAACCTGCAGTTCCTGGACATCCCGCGCACCGACCCGCAGAAGGCTCCGGTGGAGGCACGTATCGCCTCATTCCGCGAGATCTACGCGCCCTACGACCCGACCGCGGCCAGCCAGCAGGCCGGCCGCTGCCTCGCCTGCGGCAATCCCTTCTGCGAGTGGAAGTGCCCGGTCCACAACTACATCCCCAACTGGCTCAAGCTCATCGAGGAGGGCAATCTCTTCGAGGCGGCGGAGCTGTCGCACAAGACCAACTCGCTGCCGGAGGTGTGCGGCCGCATCTGCCCGCAGGACCGCCTGTGCGAGGGGGCGTGCACGCTCAATGACGGCCTCGGCGCCGTCACCATCGGCGCCATCGAGAAGTACATCACCGACGAGGCGCTCAAGGCCGGCTGGAAGCCGGACATGTCGAACGTGCAGGTCACCGGCAAGCGCGTCGCCGTGATCGGCGCAGGACCGGCAGGACTTGCCTGCGCCGATATCCTGGTGCGCAACGGCGTCGCCCCGACCGTGTTCGACCGTTACGAGCGCATCGGCGGCCTCCTCACCTTCGGCATTCCGCCCTTCAAGCTCGAGAAGGAGGTGATGGACAAGCGCCGCGAGATCATGGAAGGCATGGGCGTGAAATTCCGGCTCGGGGTCGAGGTGGGCGCGGGGCTGCCCTTCGAATCGCTCTTGGCCGAGTACGACGCGGTGTTTCTCGGTATGGGCACTTACAGCGCGGTGCGTGGCGGCTTTGCCGGCGAGGACCTGCCCGGGGTGTACGAGGCGCTGCCCTACCTGATCGCCAACATCCGCCACGAGCTGTCACTGCCGGTGGCCGAGCGCATCAGCCTGCGCGGCAAGCGCGTGGTGGTGCTCGGCGGCGGCGACACCGCGATGGACTGCAACCGCACCGCGATCCGCCAGGGCGCGGACTCGGTGGTCTGCACCTACCGTCGCGACGAGCGCAACATGCCCGGCTCGCGCCGCGACTACAGGAACAGCCGCGAGGAGGGGGTGGAGTTTCTCTTCAACCGCCAGCCGACCGAGATCGTCGGCTCCGAGCGCGTCGAGGGCGTGAAACTCGTGACGACACAGCTCGGCGCGCCCGATGCGCGCGGCCGGCGCGTGCCGCAGGCGGTGCCCGGCTCCGAGGAGATCGTGGCAGCCGATGCGGTCATCATTGCCTTCGGCTTCCTGCCGAGCCCGGCACCGTGGTTCGATGCCCATGCGATCCGCCTGCACGACAGCGGCCGCGTGCGCGTCTCGGCCGCGCAGGGGCGACCCTTCCAGACCACCAACCCTAAAGTGTTCGCCGGCGGTGACATGGTGCGCGGCTCGGACCTCGTGGTGACGGCGGTGTTTGAGGGGCGCGAGGCGGCGCGCGGCATCCTCAACTACCTGGAGGTGGGCTGAGCGCAGCAATACGGCTGCCGCGTGCCCCATAAAAAAAGCCCCGCATTGCGGGGCTTTGATTTTCCTTCGTCGCTTCGAACGACCCGGTGGTTCGCTGTCAGCTTCCTTCCGAGCAGCGCCGCGGACCTCAAGTCCGTATCCGCCATCGGCACGTTGCGTCATCACGAGCATCTAAACTTTCCGGCTGAAACGCCTGGAGCCTCGTTACTCCGGCCTCTATCGCGAGGCCCGCGTGTTCATGCACGCGCCGTATCGTTCCTGACAACCACAACAAGTTCGCGATTGTCGTCACCCGTGCCCGCGTCGATCCCCGAGTTTCTGTTGTATTTCCCTCTCGAGATCCATGGCTTTCACGCATCACCGTCGGAACCGCGCGATCAGCCCAATTTAAAATTCGTTTACTGACGGTGCCTTGCAACTCAATTGTACTCACTCCAGAGCCAAAAGCGATGTCGTTATTAGGAGACAAATGTGTTGCCTTTAGGCCTGGGGGCCTAGGTGTTTCGGACATGTGACATAAGCCTTGGGGGCACCGCAGGCCGCAGGAGCCCCCCTTTTTCAGCGGGCCAAGCAGATCCGGAAGCGCACGCCGCTGCCATCGGGAAGGTTCTCGGCGAGTGCCTCCCCACCGTGGAACTCGGCGATCAGGCGCACGATGTACAGGCCGAGCCCGAAATGCGGACGGCTGTCGCCGTCCGCGCGCGACTGCCACAGCGACTCGAACAGCTGCCCGGCGATCTGCGGCGGAAGCACGGGCCCCGGGTTCTCGACCTCAAGCACGGCGGCATGGGGCTCGGCCGCGAGGCGCACCGCGATGGTGGCCCCCGCGGCACTGAAGTCGACGGCGTTGTCGATGAGCTTGTCGAGCATCTGCACGATGAGGTCCGGGGCGCCCGCGAGGCTCAGGGAGTCGGGCGTGCTCACGAAGCTGAAATGCCGGCCGGGAAATGCGGCCCGGTAGGCGGCCACCGCGGACTCAAGCACGGGCACCAGATCGAAACTCACCCGCTCCGCGCTGCCGATGGCCTCCTCCACGCGCGTGGCGGCGCCCATGGCGATGAGTATCGAGCCTAAGCGCTCGCTCCCCTGGCGGGCGCGCTCGAGGTAAGCGCGGGCGCCCGCGGGCAGCGCCTCGGACTCCAGGTTGTCGAGCGAGGAGCGCACGATCGTGAGCGGCGTGCGGATCTCGTGCGCGAGCTTGCCGGCGAGCGTGCGCAGGTAGCTCGTGTATTCGTTGAGGCGGCCGAGCAGGGTTGCGAAGCTACGCGCCACGTCGCCGAGCTCGTCGCGGGCTGAAGTCTCCGGGAACTCGCTCACCAGATGCGCGTCCGTCAGTGCGGACTCGCTCGCCCGCCGCAGCCGCGACAGCCGCAAGCCGAGCCAGGTCGCGAACACCAGGATGGCCGTCACCACGATCAGGCTCGTGGCGAGGGTGAAGTTGAGCATGTGGGTGAGGGCCCGGTCGCGTAAGCGGATCCAGCGATCCGCGGTCTGGATGACCTCGAGCCGCCCGATCTGAAAGGCATGCTCGCGGTCGTAAATGGGGCTCGCCGACTCAAGCGGCGCACGCGTGTCCGGGCGGTCGATGAGGCGGCGATAGAGGCGTGCGAGGATCGGCGCCTCGGGCCTGAGGACCGTGGGCTGCGCCAGCGCATCGGCGCGCGCCAGCACCCGCCCCGCGGGCGTGCTGACCGAGAGTTTCAGGCCCGGCTGCAGGAACTGGCTGAGGTAGGCGTTGAGCTCGGGCGCGGCGAGAATCAGCTGACCCATGGTATGCAGGTCATCGGTGCGCAGGGTTCCGTAGCTCAAGGGCAGCGCCCCGCGCGTGTCGCGGTCATCCACCAGCACCCCGAACCCCTTGCCGATCATCGACAGCGGCACGCGTAGCTCGAGGCGGTAGCCATCCGCCGTGCTCTGCCAGGCGCCGCGGATGCGCGGCTCGATACGCACGCTCTGGCGGCCGTATTCGCCGGTGACGATGCGCCGCGCGGTCACGGCCCCAGGACCGCTGGCCGACACGAACACCTGCTGCTGCACCCCGGCGGGGTCCTCGAAGCCAAGCCACACCCGGTCGCCGAAGGTCGCAGGATCCAGCGAGTTGTTCCCCGGCGCATCGAACACGGGATGCTCGTCGTGCACCATGAGCGCGACGTACAGCATGCGCTCGTGCACGCCGGTGAGGATCGCGAAGTGATGGTGCGCGTCCTTGTCGAAGGTGGTCCAGCTGGCCTCATGCGGCCAGTCATCGGCGTAGCCATCGAGCACCGGCGCGGCGTTCAGGGCGAGGGGCTCGAGGTCGTAGGGCGTGGGCTTGTAGAAATTCGGGTCGGGCTCGGCGGCGATCGCGGCTGCCGGGGCGCGGGCATCATCGCTGGCCTCGGCGCGCGCGGCGCTCGCCGTGTCCGGCACCACGGGCGTCGCCCGATACAAGAGGTCGGTGCGCCCCTGCAGCGACGTGGCGATGGTCTGCGCCAGCGCCTGCAGCGAGTCCGCCTCGCCCTGGCGCAGCGCCGATTCCATCTCGCGCGCGTAGCGACCGCCAGCCCAGGGCAGGACGAGCGTGGCAAGGCCCAGCAGCAGCAGCTTCAGGCGCAACGACATGCGACGGGGCCTATTCCACCCAGCGATAGCCCATGCCGTAGACGGTCTGCAGTGCGTCGAACTTCGGCTCGAGCCCCTGGAACTTGCGGCGGATGCGCTTCACGTGCGAGGTGATGGTGTTGTCATCGAGCACCACGCTGGCGGCGTCCATCAATTGCTGGCGGTTGCGGACGTGGCCCGGATGCCGGGCGAGCGCGTGCACGATCCAGAACTCGGTCAGTGACAGGAGAACCACCTTGCCGTCCCACTGCGCCGCCATGCGTTCGGCATCGAGCGTGAGCGCGCCGCGGCGGATCACCGCCTGCGGGTCCTGCGGCCTGCGCAGCGCCTCCACGCGCCGGAACAGGGCATTCACGCGCGCGATGAGGTGCGGGATGCTCAGGTCCTTGGTGAGGAAGTCATCGGCGCCGAGCCGCAGCCCCGAGACCGCATCGAGCTCGCTGTCGCGTGCGGTGAGAAAGATGATCGGCAGTTCCGCCGACAGTGCCCGCAGCTGCCGGCACAGCTCGAAGCCGCCCTCGGGTTCGTCCTCAAGCGAGATATCGATGATGGCCAGATCCGGCAGCCGCGACGCACAGGCGCTCAGCGCCTGCGCGCGGTTGGCGTAAGCGCGCACCGCATAGCCCTCGCGCGTGAAGGCGGCCGCGTAGTTGTCGCGGATCGCGGGCTCGTCCTCGACGATGGTGATCAGTCGCTTCATGGACCTCAAGGCTACAGCCAACACCGGCAGCTGCGAAAGCGCGGCGCGCTGCCATACGGCGCCACAATTGCTCACCACGGTGCCACGACTGCGGCCCGGCGGTGCCGGCGCGCGCGCGCCAAATGCTCCCATGCGGGCTGCACGGGAGAAGTCCATGGAACGATTGCTTGCTGCCAGCGTCGCCCCCGCGGCGCGCTGGCAGACAGCGCTCAACTGGCTGGCGCTGCTGGCGCTCCTCGGGCTGTGCTTCGTATGAGCGCGACGAGGCGCCGGTCTTTAGAAGGCGTTCAGCCCGGTGAGGGCGCGTCCGATGGTGAGCTGGTGGATGCTCTCGGTGCCCTCGTAGGTGATGACGCTCTCAAGATTCAGCATGTGCCGGATCGGCACGTACTCGGCGCTGATGCCGGCGCCACCGAGCATGTCGCGGCAGTCGCGCGCCACATCGAGTGCCATGCGGCAGTTGTTCCACTTGGCGAGCGAGACGTGCGCCGGCTGCAGGGTTCCGGCGTCCTTCATGCGCCCGAGCTGCAGTGCCAAGAGCTGCGCGGTGGTGATGCGCCGTGCCATGTCCGCAAGGCGCGCCTGGATCAGCTGGTTCTGGGCCAGCGGCCGCCCGAAGAGCACGCGGCTCTGGGTGTACTCGAGCAGCTGCTTCAGGCACGCCTGCGCAGCACCGATCACGCCCCAGGCGATGCCGTAGCGCGCCTGCGTCAGGCAAGAGAGCGGGCCCTTGAGACCGAGGCCGTCCGGTAGCACGCGCGCGGCGGGCACCACCACGTTGTCGAAGAACAGCCCCGCCGTGACCGAGGCGCGCAGCGAGAACTTGTGCTCGATCTCCTGGGCGGAGAAGCCGGGCGTGCCCTTCTCGACGATGAAGCCGCGGATGCCCTCCGGCGTCATCGCCCACACCACGGCGAGGTCTGCGATCGCGCCGTTGGTGATCCACATCTTGGCGCCGTTCAGCACCCAGTCCGAGCCGCGCTGCTTGGCGTGGGTCTTCATGTTGCCGGGGTCCGAGCCGCCGTGCGGCTCGGTGAGGCCGAAGCAGCCGATGAGCTCCCCGCGCGCCATCCCGGGCAGGTACTTCTGCTTCTGCTCCTCGGAGCCGAAGGCGTAGATCGGGTACATGCACAGCGAGGACTGCACCGACACGAAGCTGCGGATGCCCGAGTCACCGCGTTCCAGTTCCTGACAGATCAGGCCGTAGCACACCGCGTTCAAGCCCGCGCAGCCGTAGCCGTGGATCGATGAACCGAGGAGCCCCTGCTCGGCGAGCTTGGGGATGAGCTGTTTCGGGAAGCGGTGTTCCTCGAAGGCCTTCTGGATGACGGGCAGTACCTCGGCGTCGACCAGGCGCGCCACCGAATCCTGCACCATGCGCTCCTCATCGCTGAGTGAGGCGCGGACGTCGAACAGATCGAGCGGGTCGATCGCCTGGGGGGCCGCCTTGGGCTCGGCGGCGTGGGGATTGGCGGCCACGGCATGCACTCCTGAATACCTTGAAACGAAGCCCCGTGAGGGGGCGCGCATGATAGCGGGTATCGGCCAAAAGCGGCATCCGCGGCGCCTGCCGCCGAGCGTGCCGGTGGCGGCCGCGCGGCGGTTCGGGCAGGCTCTCAGGCCATATGAAAATCCCCGAAATACTGCTGGTGGAGACCGTGCACCAGCCCGGCAGCCTCGCCCGGGTGCTGATGGTCATCGCCGAGGCCGGGCTGGCCATCGAGCATCTCACTGCCCTGCGGCGCGACCAGGGCAAGACGCTCTGGGAGATCACGCTGGAGATGGACGAGGAGGCCGACCGCTCTCTCTACGGGCTCATCGGCGCCTTGCCTACGGCGCGCTTCGTCGGTAAGTCCGACCGCGTCTTCAACCGCCACCGCGGCGGCAAGATCCGCACCGTGGCGAGCCTGCCGATCAACACCCGCCAGGTGCTGCGGGACGTATACACGCCTGGTGTAGCGCGTGTGTGTCTGGCCATCCAGAAGGATCCGCAGGCGGCACGCGAGTACACGGCCATTGGCCGCACCGTGGCCATCATTACCAACGGTACGGCGGTGCTCGGGCTCGGCAACATCGGCGCTCTGGCCGGGCTGCCGGTGATGGAGGGCAAGGCGGCACTCTTCGCCGAACTCGTTGGCATCAACGGCGTGCCGATACTGCTCAACGACACTGATCCTGAGCGCGTGGTTGCGGCGGTGCTGGCCATCGAGTCCTCCTTCGGTGCCATCCAGCTGGAGGACTTCGCCGCGCCGGAGTGTTTCGAGATCGAGCAGCGGCTGCGCGAGCGCCTGGCCAAGCCCGTCATGCACGACGATCAGCACGGCACCGCGGTCGTGGCGCTCGCGGCGCTGCAGAATGCGGCGCGCTACTCGCGCCACGAACTCGCCACTAGCACCGTCGGGCAGATCGGACTTGGCGCGGCCGGCACGGGCATCGTGCGCCTGCTACGCGCCTACGGCGTCAAGCACATCCTCGGCACCGACCCCAATCCGGCTGCGGTCGCGCGACTGCAGGCCTTAGGCGGTGAGGGCACGACACTTGAGTCCCTCATGCAGCGCGCCGACATCGTGATCGCCACTTCCGGTGTACCAGGACTGATTCGTCCCGAGTGGATCCGCTCCGGGCAGGTGATCCTTGCCCTCTCCAACCCGGACCCGGAGATCGAGCCCTTGGTAGCGCGCGAGCGCGGTGCCGGTTTCGCCGCCGACGGCAAAGGCATCAATAACCTGCTGGCCTACCCCGGGCTCTTCAAAGGCGCGCTCGAGGCCAACGCGCGGCGTTTCTCGGATGCAATGCTGATGGCGGCCGCCGATACCATCGCCAGCATGGCGCGCGGGGACGAGCTGGTTCCGGACCCGCTGGAGAAATTCCTGCACGAGGCGGTCGCGGCTGCTGTGCGCCGGGCGGCAGAGACGGGCGCCTAGGCAGAACCTGGTGGCGGCAAAGGCTGACAACCGCCTGCTTCCTGCGGAGTGTTGGGGAGCTCGAGGACACGAAAGTTACGGTCCCAGATCGATCGCAAATCGATGGCGGCTGAGCTTAGCCCGGTGGACAGGATCTATGGAAGAGCGCGTGGCCTTCTTGAATGTCCGGTGAGCCGCACCCGGTCGCACGAATCTCAGCCGTCACGACCGCAGTGGCGTGCGGAAGGTTCATCAAGCGCGCGCAGCCACAGCGCCACTGCGGTCCGCGTGCTGAGAACTGCGGCACCAGGCTAGTAGGACACGCTCAGGCGCCGGTAAACGGCAGCCAAGAGCCATAGCGGCCCGATGAGCAGGAACTGCAAGTCCTTGAAGAAGGAGGGGCGGCGTCCCTCGATGGCGTGACCGATGAACTGCCCGACCCACGCCACGACAAAGATCACGAGCGAGGTCAGCCACAAGGGCCAGGGCAATGCGCTGAGCGCGCGCGTGAGCACCAGCAGCGCGGCAAATGCCACGAGCACTCCGGCGGCGAGGCGCCAGGAGAGCGCAAGGTAGTAAACGAGGGCGGCCGCGGCGGCTAGCGTGGCCCAGTTGACCCAGGGCGAGAGGCCCGCGAAGCTCTGCGGCACCGGGATGCTCCACAGCAGCCCCATCACCGCGAGCACGATGGGCGGCACGCACACCCAGTGCAGGAGCTTGTTGGTCGGGTTCTGGTGGCTGGCGGAGTACTCGCCCAGCCAGTCGCTCACGGTGCGCATGGGGCAGTAACGCTACCCTGAGGTGCGGGCGCCGGGCAATCCCGGCGCCCGCAGGGGGCTTTATCGGACTTAGGCGGCCGCCATCAGGCCGCGCAGCTTCCCTAAGGCGCTCGACTCGATCTGGCGGATGCGCTCAGCCGAGACACCGTACTTGTCGGCGAGCTCGTGGAGCGTGGCCTTGTCGTCGACCATCCAGCGGCGCTGCACGATGTCGCGGCTGCGCTCATCGAGGCGATCCATCGCACCGCGCAGGCGATCCGACTCGTCTTCCTCGCTCTCGGCTTCCTCGACCTGCAGCGCCGGATCGGCATCCGGTGAGGGCAGGTAGGCGGCCGGGCTGTACACCTCTTCCTCGTCTGACTCGGGCGTCGGATCGAAGGACATGTCGCGCGCGGCGAGACGCTTCTCCATCTCGGTCACTTCGCTCTCGGTCACGCCCAGCTCGCGTGCGACCGCGGCGGTCTCCTCGGCGGAGAGCCAGGTGAGGTTCTTCTTCATGCGGCGCAGGTTGAAGAACAGCTTGCGCTGCGCCTTGGTCGTGGCGATCTTCACCAGGCGCCAGTTGCGCAGCACGTACTCGTGGATCTCGGCACGGATCCAGTGGACCGCAAAGGACACCAGGCGCACGTTGAGGGAGGGGTCAAAGCGCTTGACCGCCTTCATCAGGCCGACATTGCCTTCCTGCACCAGATCGCCGATGGGCAATCCGTAGCCGCTGTAGCCGCGCGCGATGTGCACCACGAATCGCAGGTGCGAGAGGACCAGCTGGCGCGCAGCGGCCAGGTCTTCTTCATTGCGGAAGCGCTCGGCGAGCTTGCGCTCTTCCTCACGCAACAGTACGGGAATGCGGCTGACCCGCTCGAGGTAGGCATCAAGACTACCCAGCGGACCGGCTAAAGCGTGGTCGCCCATGCGGGCCACCAGTGCGGTAGCTGCAGTCATTGGATCTCCTGGGTGTTGGAACGGCATTCTAGCAGTCACCCACTTAGAGTGCTAAAGGGACTGGAAAGTTCCCTGGCCAGTCCCTATCAAGGGTCTTTTCAAACAAGAGCTTGCGCTCATCCTGGGGGTCCCGAATCCCTCCTAAGGAGGGGGCGCCGGGTGCCATTGGGGGTGCCACGGCCGAAGAGCTTGAGCGTGGCCGTGAGGCTGGCAGCGCGGCGGTGATTCACGGGGGTCGGGGAATTGGACCACGCGACGCACGGGAAGTGCCCGCCTGCGGGTATCCCGCCCGGCAGGCCTTTGGGCGTAAAGTCGCGGCGGCGCCCCGCACCGGGGCGCTCCCGCGCGGTACGAACAAGAATCATCAGGGGAGGCCTTTATGATCAGCCTGAGTGCACTGTGGCTGCCCATCATCCTTGCAGCCGTCATCGTCTTTGTCGCGAGCTCCGTCATCCACATGCTGCCGCTGTGGCATCGGAGCGATTACCAGGGACTACCGCACGAGGCCGAAGTGGCAGAGGCGTTGCGGCCGCTCGCGATTCCCCCGGGGGACTACTTTCTCCCCTGGACCGAGCAGAAGCAGATGAAGGCGCCGGAGTATCAGGGGAAGCTCAAGCAGGGACCCGTCGCGCTCCTGACGATCCTCCCCAACGGACCGGTGGTGATGGGGCGCCCACTCGTCCTGTGGTTCGTGTACCTGCTCGTGGTGTGCACCTTCTGCGCGCTCCTCGCCTCGCGCCTGCTGCCCTTCGGCACTGCCTACCCCAGGGTCTTCAAGGTCGTGGTGACCGTCGCCTTCATGGGCTACTCGCTGGCGCTCATCCAGAACTCGATCTGGCTGCGGCGCTCCTGGGTCGTGACGCTCAAGAGCTGCTTCGACGGGCTGATCTACGCGGGCCTGACCGCGGGCACCTTCGGGTGGTTGTGGCCGCACTGAGGGCGCCCCTTGGCGGGCCAGCCTGCTGTCGACTGCGTCACGTGAGTTTCGAGTTATGACCGTGAGCGCGTGCAAACAGCGCATTTACAGCTACTTCGCGCACCAACACGGATGAAAACTTAAAAGTACGTCACGTATGCGTGACATAAGACCTGCTCTGATAGACTCATCCAAGAGGTAACGTCGAGGCGCGGGGGTCGATGAATCACGGTCGCTGGTTAGGAATGACGGCAGCGTGCTGCCTGATGCTCGGCACCACGGTGTCGCGCGCGCAAGGCCCCGGCACCACAGTGCCGACGCACCTCAAGTACGCCAACCGCGCCTCGCAGGCGGCGCCCGTGCTGCGCTCGAGCGCCGCCCTGGTGCTCGATACCACCCACTCCGCGGTGCTCTACTCGCGCCACTCCGACGTCGCGATGCCGATCGCCTCGATCACCAAGCTCATGACCTCGCTGGTGGTCATGGAGGCGGCACAGCCGCTCGATGAGATGCTCACGGTGAGCGATGACGACCGCAGCTTGGGCAAGGGGTCTGCCTCGCGGCTCACCCCGGGGACCCAGCTGACGCGCGGTGACCTGATGCACCTCGCCCTCATGGCCTCTGAGAACCGCGCCGCGCACGCCCTCGGGCGCAACTTCCCGGGCGGGGTCGCCGCCTGTGTCATCGCCATGAATGCCAAGGCGCGCGCCCTGGGCATGACCAGCGCCCACTTCGTTGAGCCCACCGGGCTCTCGGATGAGAACGTCGCCAGCCCCGAGGACCTCGCCAAGCTCGTGATGGCCGCCGCCAAAGTGGCCGCCATCCGCGAGTACTCCACCGACAGCGACTACGTGGTGCAGATCGGCCGCCGCATGGTGCAGTTCCGCACCACGGACTCGCTCGTGAACAAGGCGGACTGGAACATCGTGGTGCAGAAGACCGGCTACATCTCCGAGGCCGGCCGCTGCCTCGTCATGCAGACGGTAATCGAGGACCGCACCGTCGTGATCGTGCTCCTCAACTCCTTCGGCAAGCGCACGCGCGTGGCCGACGCGGCCCGTATCCGCAAGTGGATGGAGTCGACCCTGGTGGCCAAGGGCGGTCCGCTGCCCGCGACGACCTGAAAGTCCGCCGGCGCTCTAGGCGCGCGGTTCGATGCGCTGCAGGTGGCGCGCGGCGGAGATCCAGGCGCCCAGCCACCCGAGCACCACCCCGGCGCCGAGCAGCGCGCCGACGTCCGTGAGCGCCAGCCCCTCGAGCATGTAACGGCTGCCGTAAAGACGCGCCAGCGTTGCCACGGAGTCGCGCAGCAGCAGCACGATCATTGCCAGGATCCCCCAGGCGAGCAGCGCCCCGCCGAGCCCGTAGAGCATGCCCGTGTAGAGAAACGGCCGGCGCACGAAGGCGTTCGAGCCGCCGACGAGCTTGGTCACCTCGATCTCCGCACGCCGCCCCTGGATCTCCAGCCGGATGGTGTTGCCGATGACCGCGAGCACGCCGATACCGAACAGCACGACCGCTATCACGAGCACCCGCTGCAATACCTCCAGGATCGCGTTGAAGCGCATCACCCATTCGGAGTCGACCTGCACCAGGTCAACCTCCGGCCAGGCGGTGAAGTAGTTGCGCAGCGCCTCGAGCGCGGCGGCCGAGCTCGCCTGCGCCTTGGGGCGCACGTGCAGCACGTGGGGCAGCGGGTTCTCCTTCAGTGCCGCCAGCGCATCCCCGAAGCCTGAGTAGGTGCGGAAGTCCTCGAGCCCCTTGTCCGCCGGGATCAGGGTGACCGAGGCGACGTCGGGGCGCTGCTGTGCCGCCTGCGTCAGCTGCTGCGCCTTGGCGAGCGGCACTTCGGTCTTGAGGTAGACCGACAGGTCCACGGCGCTCGCGAAGTTGCCGGTCGCCGCCTGCGCATTGGTGACGAAGAGCTTCAGGGCCGCCGGCAGCGCCAGCGCCAGCGCGATCACCAGCAGCGTCAGGAAGGTGGCAAACGGGGCACGCGCCAGGCGTCCGAGCGAGCCGAAGAGCGCCTGCAGGTGCCGGCCGCCGCTGACGCCGAGGCTCATCGCGTCGCCACCAGCGAGGGCAGCGGGTCAACCGGCGGGTCCCCCTGCAGCATGCCGTTCTCGAGCGTGATCACCCGCTCGCCGAACTCGCGCACGATGTGCATGTCATGGGTGGCGACGATGACCGTGACGCCGACGTCCTGGAAGCGCCGGAACAGGCGCATGACTTCCAGCGACAGGTCCGGGTCGAGGTTGCCGGTCGGCTCGTCCGCGATCAGCAGCGGGGGCTTGCTCACCACCGCGCGCGCAATGCCGACGCGCTGCTGCTCGCCGACCGACAGCTCCTGCGGCAGTAGGCGTTCCTTGCCGAGCAGCCCGACCTGGTCGAGGGCGGCGCGCACGCGCTTGTCGATCTCCTTCAGCGGCGCCCCCGCCACCGCGAGCGGCAGGGCGACGTTGTCGAACACCGGGCGGTCGGCGAGGAGTTTGTGATCCTGGAACACGACACCGATGCCGCGGCGGAAGGCGGGGATGTGACGTGCGCGCAGCGCCTGAGTGTTCTTGGTGTTGACGACCACCGCACCGCGCGTCGGCCGCTCCAGGAGCGCGATCAGCTTGAGCACCGTGCTCTTGCCGGCGCCGGAGCGCCCGGTGAGGAACACCATCTCGCCGGTGTGGATGTTGAAGCTGACGTTGCTCAAGGCCTCGCGGCCGTTGGCGTAGCGCTTGCTCACCCGGTCGAAGCTGATCACGCGCTCGCCGCCGCCGCCGTGCCCACCGGACCCTCGACGAGCGCTGCGGCGAAGGCATCCGCGTCGAACTCGCCGAAATCCTCGCTCGCCTCGCCCACCCCGATGTAGCGGATCGGGATCTGCAGCTGCTGCGCGATGGCGATGACGATGCCGCCCCTGGCGGTGCCGTCGAGCTTGGTGAGCACCAGACCCGTCACCCCGACCGCCGCGCCGAACTGGCGCGCCTGGGCGAGCGCGTTCTGGCCCTGGTTGGCATCCAGCACCAGCAGCACCTCGTGCGGTGCGGAAGGATCGACCCGCTGCAGCACCCGTTTCACCTTCTTCAGCTCCTCCATCAGGTGTGACTGGCTGTGCAGGCGCCCGGCCGTGTCGGCCAGCATCACGTCGCTGCCGCGCGCACGCGCCGCCTGCAGGGCATCGAACACCACCGCCCCCGGGTCTGCGCCCGTGGCCTGGGCCGCGAAGGCGGCGCCGGAGCGTTCCGCCCACACCTTCAGCTGCTCGATCGCCGCGGCCCGGAAGGTGTCGCCCGCGGCCAGCAGCACGCTTCTGCCCTCATCGGCGCAGCGGCGCGCCAGTTTGCCGATGGTGGTGGTCTTGCCCGAGCCGTTCACCCCGACCACCAGGATCACGAACGGACGCTGGGCGGCATCGATGACGAGCGGGCGCGCACAGGGTCTGAGGATGTCCGCGATGCTCTGCCGCAGCGCTGCGATGAGAGCCTCGACGTCGGCGAGCTCCTGGCGCGCCACGCGCCTGCGTAAGTCCTCCAGGATCCGCTCGGTGGCCTCGACCCCGACGTCGGCGCTGATGAGGCGGGTCTCGAGCTCCTCGAGGATCGAGGCATCGATACGCCGCCCGCGCACCAGGTTCGCAAGATCGTAAGTGAGCCAGGAGTTGCCGCGGTTCAGCCGGCTGCGCAGGCGCTTGAGGAAACCCGGGCGCTCATCGGCGGGGGAAGCTTCGGGGACACGTCGGAACATAGGGCGGGCATTGTAGCGGGCCGCCGGCACCGGGCGGTCGCTTCCGCGGGATGAGCGCGGGAGCGGACGCGCCCTGGGGTAGGCTTACATCCCAGGCACAGCGGCGCTCACAGGCGCCCGAGGGGGAGGCAGTTGCGGCCGGCCGGCAAGTCGGGCAAGCGTGCGGTCAGCACACCGCGGCGCGCGAGCGCCTCGCGGGTGCTGCGCATCATCGGGGGCACCTGGCGCGGCCGCAAGCTGCGTTTCCCCGATGGCCCGGACATCCGCCCGACGCCTGACCGCGTGCGTGAGACCCTGTTCAACTGGCTCGGCGGCCGCGTCGCCGGGGCGCGCTGCCTCGATCTGTTCGCCGGCAGTGGTGCCCTCGGACTCGAGGCCCTGTCGCGGGGCGCCGCTTCCGTCAGCTTCATCGAGCACGACCCGCGCGCCGCGCGCGAGCTTACCGCCCGTCTTGCCGAGTGGGGCGCGGCGGGCGCCCGGGTCGAGTGCCAGGATGCGCTCGCCTTCCTGCGCGGTAGCGGCAGCGCCTGCGACATCGTATTCCTCGATCCGCCCTTTGCCTCGAACCTCATCGGCGCCGCCGCGGAACTGCTCACCGCCCGCGGCTGGCTGAACGAGCGGGCGCGGGTCTATGTCGAATGCGCCGCCAGCGGTGGGACGCCGCAGCTGCCTGCGACCCTCACCGCCCTAAAATCCAAGCGGGCCGGCGAGGTCGGTTATCATCTGTACGAGTACCTGAAGGCCGACTGACTGGGCATGAAACGCAACGCCGTCTACCCGGGGACGTTCGACCCCATCACCAACGGGCACCAGGACCTGGTGCGCCGCGCGGCCGGCATTTTCGATGCCGTGATCGTCGCCATCGCCGCCAACCCCAACAAGACGCCCATGTTCCCCCTCGAGAAGCGCGTGCAGATGGCGCGCGCGGTCTTGAGCGAACTCAGCAACGTCACGGTGCAGGGCTACGCGGGCCTGACCGTGGACTTCGCGCGCCAGCAGCAGGGGGCGGTGATCGTGCGCGGCCTGCGCGCGGTGTCGGACTTCGAGTTCGAGTTCCGGCTCGCCAACATGTCGCGGCACCTCGACCGCGACTTCGAGACGGTGTTCCTCACCCCCCAGGAACAGTTCACCTTCATCTCCTCCACCCTGGTACGCGAGATCGCGGTCCTGGGCGGGGACGTGAGTCAGTTCGTGCACCCGATCGTGGAGGCGGAACTGAAGAAGCAGCGTCGCGGCTGAACGCATGCGCGCCACAGCGCCTGAGGAGCGATCCGGCCCGCAGGGCGCCCGGGTGCCGGTCGAGGCGAACCTGCTGCCGCAGCCCGATCAGCCACTGCTGCGCAGCGCCTGCGTGCGCGCATCGCTCGCCTCATCCTGAGGGCACGCGGGGAGGCAGGATGGCGCCTGCTGCAGCACCCTCGCGCAGACTCGTTGGCAACCCCGCTGCCATTGGCCGCCTGGTGTTGTGCAGGTGTGCTGCGCATTCGGGCGCGCGTTCGTGACCGCCAGCGTGCCGGCCACGGTCTCCATCATTCTGCCGTGCTACAACCGCCTGCAGTACCTGCGTCACGCAGTGGACTCGGTACGGGCGCAGAGCTTCGAGGACTGGGATCTCATCGTCGCCGATGACGGCTCGGACGCGCCGACCGCGGCCTACCTCGGGCAGCTCGAGCGCCTGCCGCGGGTGACCGTACTGCGGCTGCCTCACTCGGGCAGTCCGAGCGTTGCGCGCAACGCCGCGCTGCGAATCGCGCGCGGCACCTACGCGGCGTTCCTGGATTCTGATGATGTATGGTCGCCGAACAAGCTCGAGCTGCAAGTGGCCGTGCATCGGTTGCGCCCGCTGCGCCGCTGGAGCTACGTCGCCATGGACCGCATCCACGAGGACGGCACGCTGATGCTGGGCGAGCCGCGGCGCCCGACTCCGGACGGGGCGATCTTTGGAGCGCTGCTGTGTCTGGCTGCGGACATATCGATGTCGGGCGTGATGGCCGAACGCACGTTGCTCCATGAGATCGACCTCTTCGATGAAGGGCTGCCGTACTTTGAGGACTTCGACTTGTATCTGCGCCTGAGCCTGCATAGTGAGGTCAGCGTCGTCAGCGAAGCGCTCGTGCACACGCGCAGCCACGCCGAGCACTACTCGGACAATCGCGTCGGCATGCTGGAGGGCAGGGCTGCGCTGCTGCGCAAGGTAGGGCCGCAGGCAGAACGGCTGGGGATGAAAGCGCTGCTGCGCCGCGAGCAGGAGGGCAACTACGCCGACCTTGCCCGCGCCTATGCAGCCCGCGGACGGCAGGGCGACGCTTTGCGGTGTCTTTGGCGGGCACGCTACGCAGCAGCACGCGACTGGCGCTGGTGGCGCGCCTGGGGTGCCTTTGGCAGGTCGCTGGTTCCCGCGTGGGCACGCGCGGGTTATCGCAGGTTGCGCAGGTGAGCGCGCCGGCCACCAGGGGCGCTGCGAGCGCGCCTGCGCTGCATGTCAACAACTTCGACCTGATCCGGCTCGCCGCTGCGCTGCAGGTGGCCTACATACACTGTGCCTGGCACTTCCGCACCCTCGAAAGCGACCGGCCCCTGAGCTCGTTCATGGCCCTGTTCCCCGGGGTACCAATCTTCTTTTTCACCAGCGGCTTCCTGATCAGCAAGTCCTTCGAGAGGAATTCGAACCTGCGCGAGTATGCGTGGAACCGCGTGCTGCGCATCTATCCCGCCCTGATCGTCTGTTTCGTGCTATCGCTTACGGCGACCTGGCTGTGCGGGTTCTTCGCTGGCCAGGAGGTGCCGCATGGGCAGTTCAGCGCCTGGGTGCTGGCGCAACTGACGCTGGGGCAGTTCTACAATCCCCCCTTCATCTCCCGGCCGCCGATATGGGCTCTGAACGGCAGTGCCTGGACCATCACGGTGGAACTGCAGTTTTACGTGCTGGTGCCGCTCTTGTACCTGTGGCTCGGGCTCGCGCGCCTGCCGCGCCGACGCTCGAACCTGATTCTGGGCGGCCTGATCGCGGTCTTTCTGCTCTTGAGGCAGGTGTGGCCGGGGACTGACCCGGGTTTCGGCGGCGCCCTCGGGCCGCAGATTCCCGCAGCCCTGTTCGTGCCCTGGTTCTACATGTTCCTCGTGGGGGTGCTGTTTCAGCGCAATTCCGCGTGGCTTAAGAGCCTGCTTGCGGGCAGGTTCGTGTATGTGTTCATCGCTTACTGCGCGCTCGCGGTGTTTGCGGCCCGCCACTGGCAGTGGTCCTTGAAGGATGCGCCCCATCCGGTGCTGTTCGCCGGGCTGGCGCTCGTCACCTTCGCGGCAGCTTTCTCGGCGCCGACGCTCGCCCAGCGACTATTGCGCCGTAACGATGTGTCCTACGGGCTCTACATCTACAACGCGCCGGTCATCAACGTGCTGCTGCTGACCGGGATCCTCGCGGGCCGGGTGGCCGAAGGGGTCGCGCTCGGCGCGAGCCTCGCGCTCGGCTACGCATCCTGGGTGTTCATCGAGAAGCCCGCGTTAGCCTTCAAGCGCAATCCGCTGTATTCGCATCGCACGGCCGGCTCAGGCGAGTGACGGCCGGCGGCCCCGGGGCCGCCACCGCGCATCACCTGGGTGCGCGTCGCGCTGGACGCTTGGTGCGCTGCCGCGCCTGAATCCGCGCGGGGCGCCCGGCCGCGGCGTTCCTCCTCGGGGTCTTTTTCACGGCCTTCTTTTTCGAGGCGGCCGCGCGCTTCGGGCGGCGGCGCTGCTTCTTCACCCGCGGCAGGCGGATGCGCACGGGCGGCGCGGGCAGGGTGCCGGCGCGGTGAAACTCCAGCGCCCGCCACAGATACCAGGCGGCGGCGCTGCGGTGCGGTTTCCAGCGCTCGCCGTACAGGGCCAGCGCCTTCGGATGCGGCAGCTCGCGCAGGCCGTAGGCGGCGCGAAATCCGGCACGCACGCCAAAGTCATCCACCGGCAGCACGTCCGGGCGCCCGAGGCGGAACATGAGCAGCATCTCCACGGTCCAGCGGCCGATGCCGCGCACCTGCGTGAGGCGCGTGATGATTTCCTCATCACCGAGCTCGGCGAGCACGTCGTGGCCGGGGACGACGCTCGCCAAGGTCTTCTGCGCCAGGTCCTTCAGCGCTGCGACCTTGGCGAACGAGAAGCCCGCGGCCCGCAGCTGCGAAACCGGCGCGTCGAGCACCCATTGCGGGGACGGGAAGGGGCCTTCATCGCACGCGGCACACAGGCGCCGCAGGATGGTGTTGGCCGCGGTGCCGTTCAGCTGCTGGTGGGCGATGGCGTGGGCGAGCGCCTGGAAGGGGTGAACCTCCTCGCGCGCCTCCGGCGTGTACGCACCGATGGCCTCGATGACGCGCGCCAGCACCGGATCGGTACCGGACAGATGCCGCTGGATGTGCCTGCTCACGCCTTTGTGGCTCCCGCGAAGGATGGAGGCTGCTACTTCTGGCAGCTCGGGCAATAGTAAGTGGAGCGCTGGCCCTGCGTGAGCGCCTTCACCGCCGTGCCGCAGCGCCGGCAGGGCTTACCCTTGCGCTCGTAGACGTAGAGGCGCTGGCGGAAGTAGCCGGGTGCCCCGTCCGCCCCGAGGTAGTCGCGCAGCGTCGTGCCGCCGGCGCGGATCGCAAGCTTGAGGACCGTGCGCACCGCGCGCACCAGGCGCGCCGCCTCGGCGCGCGTCAGGGAGGCGGCGCGGCGCTGCGGCTTCAGACGCGCACGAAACAGTGCTTCACTGGCGTAGATGTTGCCGACCCCGACCACCAGGTGGCTGTTCATGAGGAACTGCTTGAGGGAAGCCCGTCGTCCGCGGCTGATGCGCCACAGGTACTCAGCATCGAAAGCACGGGCGAAGGGCTCAGGCGCGAGGTCCTTCAGGAGTGCGTGCTCGCGTGGATCGCCCGCGGTGTAGATGAGGCTGCCAAAGCGGCGCGGGTCGTTGAAGCGCAGCGCCAGGCCTGAATCGAGCACGAGGTCGAAATGATCGTGCTTCAGGCGCGGGGTAGCGGCAGGAACCGCGCGCAGGTTCCCCGACATCCCGAGGTGCAGGAGCAGCGTCCCGGACTCGAGCGAGAGCAGCAGGTACTTCGCGCGCCGGCCGACGCGCTCGATGCGGCGCCCGGCGAGCACTTCGGGCAGTTCGCGCGCCACCGGCCAGCGCAGCCGCGGTTCATAAACGTGCAGGGCGACGATGCGTCGCTTGCGGGCGTGGGGGCTGAGTCCGCGCCGCGTGGTCTCGACTTCCGGAAGTTCAGGCACGCGCGGCTTAAGGGGCCTTAAGCGCGAAGGGGCGGTTACTTGATCTTCGACTCTTTGTAGGCGACGTGCTTGCGCGCCTTGGGGTCGAACTTGCGCACTTCCAGCTTGTCCGGGTGCAGGCGCTTGTTCTTGGTAGTCACATAGAAGTGGCCGGTACCGGCCGAGGACAACAGCTTGATCTTCTCGCGCATGGCGGCTCCTTAAGGGTTCGCCTTCAGATCCTGCGGCCCTTGGCGCGCAGTTCCTCGACGACCTTCTCGATGCCCTTCTTCTCCACGGTACGCATGCCGTTGGCGCTCAGGCGCAGGGTGACCCAGCGCTTCTCGGTCTCCACCCAGAACCGCTGCGTATGCAGGTTCGGCAGGAAGCGGCGACGCTTCTTGTTGTTGGCGTGAGAGACACGGTTACCGACGGCCGGCTTCTTGCCGGTGATCTCGCAGACGCGGGACATACGAACAACCTTGAGAGATTTCAGTGACTTAGGGTCAAGGGGATGCGTCCCCTCGATTTCCCGGGCCGGGCTTTATACCAGCCCCGGGGCTGGATCTCAACCGGGAGGCCGCACCGCCCTGCATTCTATAGAGTAGCCCGCCGCGCGCGGGCACGCACCCCGGGGGAGCGGGCAGCGCTTCAGAGCAGGCCGTGCTCGCAGAACGAGAAACACTGGCCGTCGCCGATGATGAAGTGATCGAGCACGCGCACGTCGATGAGGCCGAGCGCCTCCCTGAGACGCCGCGTGATGATTTCATCCGCCTGGCTCGGCTCGAGGACCCCGGATGGGTGTTAGGTTGCGTTTCTGGATGTAACCACCGTTTATTCCCCCTCGGCACCGGCCCTAAAGTTCCGCACACTCAAGTAGCCCCAGCCTCTGTCAGAGGCGAGTAGCCCGGGAGGGGTCTGGGGAGGGTTCGGCACAGATGGGCGGCCTACGGTGCGTCGATCGTTCAGTTCCTCGACTTTGGCGCGCTTGCGTGACCTGCCGAGCGAGGTGGCGCTTAGGCGTCTGGCGCTTGATCTTAAGCCAGACCGGACCTTCATTCCGCTCAAGGACGCGCGTAGCCGCCGCTGGCACGCGCGTACGACGCGCGGTGACTTCGAGATCCTCACCACCGGTCCCAGGTGGTACGACACCCGGGCTCGCAAGGGTGGGGCTGGTGCCATCGACCTTGCAATGCACCTGCTCGGGCTCCCGTTCGTCGACGCAGTGAAGCATCTGACCGCCCCGGCAGGCCTTCATGGTCCGGATCATCCTTAAGTCTGCGCTGCCGGAGCCGGCTGAGGTCCCGGAACGGCTGTGCGGGGCGGCCACGATGGCGGCGATGACCCCTCTGCGCGAGCCGCGGCCTGTCGGATTCCCGCTGCTCTTCAGCGCGGATCTTGAGCTCATCGAGCCTGCTGTCGCGTTCCTGCACGAACACGAAGTACAACGGGCCCACACGGTAGATACCGTGCGGACTTACGCCGAGATCCTCTACGACTGGTTCGAGACCCTCGAGCAGAACCGGATCGCCTGGAGTGAAGCGGACGCGGCGGATCTCGTCGCCTATCGCAACCGGATGCTCAAGGAGGCGAGCGCGCACACTCAGCGCCCTTACAGCGTCCGCACGATCAACCACCGCGTACGCGGGGTGCTGCGCTTCTACGAGTGGGCCGTGCGCAGCGGCTGGCTTCGGGCCTCGCCCCTGATCGGCCGCTCGAACGACTTCGCTGTCGGCCGCCGCACCCGTCCTCAGCGTGCGGCCGGGAAGGACGCCGACGCCAGTGTCTTTGCGCTGCGGCAGTTTGCAAGCCTCCCCCGACCCCTTTCGATGGCGCAGGCGCGCGAACTCCTCGCAGCACTCGTGCCACCGTATGACCTGATGGCTCGCTGGCAGCTGTACACCGGCTTGCGGGTAAGCGAGCTTCTGCGCCTCTCAGTCGAGGACGTCCGCAAGGCGACTAGGGCACAGCCCGCAACCCCTGAGCTTGCGCATCGGGTCATCGACCTCGTCCGCAAGGGCCGCAAGGCCGGCTACGTGATCGCCTCCGCGAGCCTCCTGGAGGAGACGGCGGGTTACCTCTCCACCCACCGCCGCGCGTGGGTTGCGCGCTCGGCGCGAAGACGAAGCAACGCGGAGGCCGCCGCGCTATTCATCGGCAGCCGCGGGACTCCGGTCAGCAAGAACCGCTACCAGCAGGTGATCCACCGTACAGCCTTTGGCTGCGGCCTGAAGGCGACCACGCACCTGCTGCGCGCCACGTTCGCCTGCATGATGCTCGCCCGACTCGAGCGCCTTGCCAGAGAGGGCGCGGCGATCAACGCGCTCCTGATCGTGAAAGTGCTGATGGGACACGAGCACATCGAGACGACCGATCGGTACCTGCGTGCGATTGCGGTCGACACCTGCGCCCTCGGGGAGGTGCTCGATTCGCTGATCCCGGGGGCGCAACGCTGATGGCCGTACGCCGGGAGCGGATGAGTCGGGTGTTGCCCCGGGAGACAGGGGGCGCGACAAAGATCCCTGTTCGCATCGATGCGCCGCGACGCGTGCGTCGCACCGTCATCGACTTCTCGGCCTTGCCGCTGCCGGCGGATGTCCGACTGGCGCTCGCGGATGCCTTCTGGAACCACCTCGGCGTGCGCTCGGTGCAGCAGATCCAGGTGCTATGGCAGCACGTCAGGGTTTTCGTGCGATTTGCCGTCGAGTCGGGATCGCTCCAGAGCCTGTCCGATGTTCATCATGATCTTCTCGTGCACTTTATCGAGTGGCTCAACCTTCAGTGTCGCGCGAACGGCGAGTCCTGGAGCAAGTCGAGCCGTGCGGGTCCATATCTGACTCTTCGCAGCCTGCTCCAGTGGCTGGCACGTTGCCGGCCGGGGACACTCGGGGAGCTGCACTTCCCGTTCAACCCGTTCCCTTGGCGCAACCGCGATAGTGGACGGGTTCAGCGGCTGCCCGCCCGGGACTTGCGTGAGATTCTCAAAGCCTGCGAGCGCGACATCACGGCGTTGCGTGCCTTGCGAGAGCGCGGCGAGTGCGGGCGCGCAGAGTCTGGAAGCACCGATCCCGCCGGCTCTCTCGGCGCACTGCTCGGGGCGATAGATGAACGCTACGGCGGGATCGTACCGCCGCGCAAAGTCCTTTCAGGGACGGGGCACCATCCAGTGGTCTGTGGACTATCCCGCCACGGGGGCATCAGGCAGGTTGAACCGCATCTCTATCCGCGGGCGGAGTCGCTTCTGCCTTACTACCTCGCGATCCTCATCCATACGGCCGGTAACCCGCAGCCCATCGCCGAGCTCTCCTGCGATTGCCTGCAACCGATCCCGCTGCTCGATGACCGGCAGACGCTCGTTTGGACAAAACGTCGGGCGGGCACCCCGCAGCGACACTCCTTCCGCACGACTTCTGCGTTTGAGCCGCCCGCGCTGGTGCGAGAGATCATCGAGTGGACGCGCAGACTGCGGCCGCATGCGACGGTTAGCGCTCGTGACCGGCTGCTTCTGTTCAAAGGTGCACGCGGTGTCAACGCCTTGTCGACGGCGCTCGCAAAGACGCTCATCCGCGGCGATTTCCGCGCACGACACGGGTTGCCGCATTTCTCGCTCGCTTCGATTCGCCCCAGTGTCCTAAGCGCCTTCTATCGCGCCTCCGGGGATTTACTTGAGGTCAAGGCGGTGGCGAACCATCTACAGGTGGGCACCACAGTCCGTTACGTCGAAGCCCCGGAAGTCGAGGCGCAGAACCGTATGCGCGTCGCAGTGCTGCAGCGCGCTTTCATCGGTCATATCAGCCGCGCCCAATCCGAGGGAGCGCGCGCGGTCAGCACCACGCCTCAGGTGTCTCCTTCATTGATCCCGGACGCGCCGCGGCGACCGGCGGTTTCGATGTTCGGCTTCGATTGTAAGGATCCCCTGGCCGGCGTCGCGCCCGGAACGCGCCCGGGGGAGCTTTGCGGGAACTTCCTCGGCTGCTTTACTTGTCCCAACGCAATCATCAGAGCCGATCCTGCCTCGCTCGCGCGGCTCCTGCAGGCTCGCGATCACCTGCGCGCCGCCGCAGAACAGATCCATCCGGCGCGCTGGCAAATCGTCTACGCCCCGCTGCTCCACGTCCTCGAGGAGGACGTCCTGACGCGTTTCGCGACCAAAGAGCTTGCCGACGCGACATTGCACAGGGCCTCGTTGCCTCCGCTGCCGGAGTTGCGATGACCGGCCAGAGGGCTACAGCCAGCGCTGCCGTTGCCCGGCCTGAGAGCTCGCGCACCCTTCACGAGCACTTCCTGCGCGACTCTGCCTGGCATGACGCCGTATGGGTCTTCACTCCCACGAACGCGCTCGAGCACGAACACCCGGTACGGATCCGATGGGATTTCGGCTTACCGAGCGGCCGGTGCTTTACCGATGCGTCCTTCGCCCCATTGCTGGAGCACGCGCGCAGGCTGATCGCTTTGATCCGCGCACGCAGCCTGAGCACGGGGCTGCCGCAGCGCGCCACGACGGTCGCGGGTTACTTCAGTTACCTGCGCGAGCTGCTGCGGTGGATGGAAGGAGAGGGGTACCTGCGCTTTGCAGACCTCGACGCCAGCGCACTTCTGCGCTTCCAGCACTCCCTCGAGCGGCGCACGAACCCGAAGGGGGTCCCCCTGCAGCGGACCACCGTGCAGAAGTACCTGGACCTGCTGGTTTATCTGCGTCGGTATCGGACGGATATTGGCGATGGGCTGACGATTGAGCCTTTTCCCGGATGCAGCACCGCCGGCGCGGCCGGCGTGACCGATGCGGACCGCCGCAGCTGGCCGTACACCCCGGAACCGATCGCCGTGGCGTTGATTCACGGTGCCATTGAGTTTCTCTCGAGCTGTGCCCTGGACCTACTGCGCGCACGCGAGATTTACGCCGCCACCGTCGATGCCGTGCAGCGGCGCGGTCATACGGCGGAGGTTTGGCGTCAGGCAACCGCTCGGGCGCTTCAGAACATCACGCTCCAGACGCCCCAAGGGCCGCACACGATTGCATCTGCTGCCGATCTCGGTCGACTTCTGGATGTGCTCTACACCGTCTGCTTCGTTGTGATCTCGTACCTCGTGGGACCACGGGCAAGTGAGATTCTGCAGTTTCGAAGCGGCTGCGTGCGGCCGCTTGCGACCGAGGATGCGGGTGGCGATCCCGGGCTTGCCGTGATCGTGGGGGCGATCTTCAAACGCGAAGCGGCTTACCACGGCCGGCGCCACCAGTGGATCGCCCCGTCCCCGGCTCTGCACGCCATTGCGGTGCTCGAAGCGCTCTCGGCGCCGCATCGAGAGCGCTCGGGCCGCAACGAGCTATGGTTGCGAACGCGCGGCCATTACTTGGGTGCGAGCGAGTGGCAACGCGGCAGCTCCGCCCCCCTGAGAGTGATGAGTACCGGCGAGATGGGGCTATTTCTTACTCGATGCAGCCGCTGGTTTGACTTGCCGCTGCACGAAGGCAGACCCTGGAGGCTTTCCACCCATCAGGGCCGCAAGACCTTCGCGCGCTTCGCGGCGCTGCGCGACCGGTCGGCGCTGTTCGCACTCGCCCAGCATCTAGGCCATCGTGAACGCGGCATCACGGATTGGGGATACTCGGGCACCGATTACCGACTCAATCGCGAGATCGATGCGGGCATCCTTGAGCAGTCCGTATCCGCTTGGGAGCACATGCTGAGCACGCCGCAGCTCGGTGGACGCGCGGGAGCTGAGATCCTCGCCAGGCGTCCGCGTTTCCGGGGCGCACGCATGAAGGACGACCTCAAGCGCTACGCGCGTATGCTCGTCGATTCGGGGCTGACGCTGGGGGTTTGCGATTGGGGCTTTTGTGTCTACCGCCAGGAGCACAGCGCGTGCCTTGGCAGCACCACCGGTCCTAACCCGCTGCGCCGGGAGCCCTCTACGTGTTCGGGTTGCAAGAACTTCGCTGTTTCGACGCAGCATCGTGGCTATTGGCTGGAGCGGGGCCGCCGCTGCGAGGCATTGCTCAATGAGCCGGCATTACCCA